>ENA-OOZG01000136-OOZG01000136.1-human-gut-metagenome-genome-assembly--contig:-NODE-136-length-62474-cov-16.727471_pt1 | contig 62474 bp, 58 predicted proteins | sample MGYA00241706_ERZ501384 | MGnify/ENA primary metagenome ERZ501384 (study PRJEB25962, sample SAMEA2042742) | human gut metagenome | biome: human gut; feature: human-associated habitat; material: faeces...
GAAGTATTGTCTTTGATTGTGATTTGCCGGTAGGCTTTAAGTGGTACGCAAAAGAAATTGCCACAGATAAGCATTATATCTTGTCCGATACCAAATATGAGTTTGATACCGAATATCAAGGTCAAGATGTCAAGGCTATTGATATTAAACTCAATAACGATAAAGCTATCGAAAACAATCTAATTTATGGTTCTGTTAAAGGCTTGAAGATTGACCGAGAAACCCAGGAAACAATCAAGGGAGCAACCTTTGGCTTGTTTAAATCGGATACTACCGAATTTACAAAAGATAAAGCAATTTTAACTGCCGTTACCGATGAAAACGGCGTATTTGTTTTCAATAACATTCCTTATGGCGAATACCTTATAAAGGAACTTAAGCCAGCCGACGGCTATCTTGACAATGAAGATGTATTTACCGTAACAATCAAAGATAACGAGCAAGTGGTTGAACTTACTGCAATCAATGATAAAGTGCCAGAATTAAAAACAACGGCAACCGTCAATGGCAAAAAAGAAGTCATCGCAAAAGGCGAAATAACAATAAAAGATACTGTTGAGTACAAGCATTTAGTACCTAATACCGAATATGTTATCAAAGGCACATTGATGGATAAATCCACAGGCAAGCCGTTCAAAGTTAAAGGTAAAGAAATCACTTCGACCGTTAAGTTTGTACCCGATAAGGCAAACGGCAAAGTAGAAGTCACCTTTACTTTTGACGGTTCGGCTATTAAAAAGGACACCGATCTTGTAGTGTTTGAGACATTGTACCGTGACGGGGTTGAGTTAACCGCTCATGCCGATATTGACGATAAAGGACAGACCGTAACGGTTAAAGTCCCTGAACTTGAAAATCCAAAGACAGGAGACGAAAGGAACAAAAAGGCATTAGCTTCTGTTATGAGCGTATCTGCACTTGGAGCAGTATCGCTTGCTTATTATCTTCTCAAAAAGAAAAAGAACAATAAGGAGGAAAAGTAATGGAGCCAAAGGCTATTATCGGCATTGTTATTGTTGTTGCAATTATTGTTGCAATTGTGATTATTCAGATAAAAAGAAAAAGTAAAGACTAAATTCGGTATTCAATGGGCAGTCAAGTTTTGGCTGCCCTGTTTTATAAAAAGCAAATATAGTTAAATGAGTCTTAACTGAAAAGAGTGATTTTATATGAACGAAACCAAAAAAATCATTAATGATTACGAGATTATTCAGTCATTTTATGTTGGAGAAAAAGAGGTTGTTGTAGGCGAAAACAAAAATGCCGAATACAAATATATTTGCGGCTATTACGAAAGCAATGAAATCTTTGAAAGGATAAATGATTGCAGAGCAAGCAATGATTATTTTGATATTATGACCTTGTTCTGTGAAAGAGCAAAAGAACAGGTAGAACTATGCAAACAAACACAAAAAACAGAAATCGGCATTTTAACACCTGATATGTATTCTCCTGTTGATATTTACGATGATTTAACAGGCAAAGTAGTTGTTGAAAAAATTGAACATCTACGCAGAGAGTATCAAAACGCAGAAAATCAACTTTTCTATGTAACAGGTGGTAACGGAGCAAAGCCTAACGCAAGAGGAACAAAGGTTTTCGGTTATTCTTTTGCAAGCAAAAAGCATTGCTATATCCGCCGCTATGATGTGGAAGGTGTTGTCGATAAAGCAACATTGCCCGAATGGGCAAAAACAGACCTTGCCGAAATTCAAAAACAGATTAAACGAGAAGAAAAGGAGGTTAGATAATGGATATTCGCACTAATGCAGGATACATCATTACCGATTGTGTCCATATCGGTGAAAACGAGTTTGTACTTGGCGTTCATTCAAAACACCCTGATATGTTCGTTACTTGGGAATACAGCAAGGAAAATGACAGTTATTTTTGGGGACACTATCACACCGACTTGTTTGCAGCTCAAAAGGATTTGAATAAAAGGTGTCAAGACGAAATAAAGCAATATGAACACCTTTATGGTCATGATAAAAACAAAGAACGGGATATTGAAAGATGAAAGAAAATCAATATGACTGTTCAAAGTGCAATTACAGGGACAGGAGTATTAACTTCTGTGGCTTTTGCACTAAAAAACTTCTAAAAGAAATTAAGGAGGCAAAAGATGAGCGAGAAAAGAACAATTTTTCAGCAGAGAATGAGAGTGCTGAATAAGCTCTATAACTACGGTTGCAAAACCGAAAAGGACTTGCAGAAACTTACCCTTGAAAATATCCTTGAAATTAACGGCATAACAATACCTGAAATGTCGGTTATAACCGAACTGCAAAAGCAGGTTAAGGCAGGTACTCTCTACTCTTATCTCGGAGGTGGAGAAAATGAGCAAAGCTATTGATGGTGTTACTAAAAATAGGAAGTGCGTACACTTAAATTTGAAAGATAGGTGGAGTTAAAATGACAAAAGACAGATATGTTCTTTGGACTGACATCAATCTAAATTTTGACGATTGGAAAGATGACTTGCTAAGCGAGTATCCTGAATTAAGTGAGAATGAGCTTATAGAAAAGATGTACGAAGTTAACGCCGATTATCTTGACGATGAAAGAGTTAATCTCAACAGGCAACTCTCACAGCCTATCCTTATAATCGGAGATTTGGGATTATGGAACGGTCGAGCAAACGGCTACAAAATGATTGACTCCGGCAATCTTAAAGATTGCTTATACACCAATAGCGATATGGCTGAATGGTATGTGGATAAAAGAGGAGATTTAAGATGTGATGCAGTACATCACGATGGCGCTAATCACTATCTTTACCGTGTTTTCAAAGACGGTGTAAGTGAAACACAGATCGAAAATCTGCAAAACAAAATCTACTTTGGTAAGGCAACGAGAGCCGACATCACAAGAGCAACAAGACGGCTCGGTGATGAAATCAATAAGGTGTATAACATTGACTTGCCTTTTGCAAGAGAAAAGCAACCAAGAGAAATAGAGAGATAGGAGTTGATTAAATAATGCCTAATAAATTTGAGCTGATTACAAAGGCATACAGTGATGGGTGTGCTGATGTAATTCGCTCCCCTCAAAATTGGTGTGAATTTCTTTCTTCTGCCTGCTATAATTACCGCTTGCGTTTTGATGAACAGCTCCTTATTTTCCTTCAAAGACCTGACGCTACGGCAGTTCTTGAATTTGAAAAGTGGAACAAGAGGTTTAATCGTAAAATAAACCGAAACGCAAAAGGTATTGCAGTATTCGCAGATGTTGAAAGAACGAAAATAAAACACTACTTTGATATTTCCGATACTAACGAAAATGAATTATCCCGCCCTGTTCCTATATGGAAATATAAGGACGAATATGAGAATGATGTTATCGAAACTTTTGAAAACACCTTCGGTGCTTTGAGCAATAAAAACGATATTGTTGATGCAGTAATGTCAGCCGCAGATAACGCAGTTGAGGACAATACCGTTGACTATGTCGCAGAGCTGCCGAATATTAAGAATGACAGTTTTCTTGAAGAACTCGACGATGACAGTATTTCAACAATATATCGCAGAGTAATCAAAAACAGCGTTGCCTTTATGGTGCTTACAAGACTTGGAATAAATGCAAACGAGTATTTTAGCCGTGAGGATTTTGAGGACGCAGTTAATTTCAATACTACCGAAACTCTTAATGCTCTCGGCTACGCTACAAGCGATATTACGGAAATAGCACTTAATGAAGTGTCAAAAACCGTACTATCCCTTGAAAAATCAATTAGCATAATTGCAAAATCCGAAAAGGCGGAATATACTAAAGCCGAAAACAAAAATATTGAAAGGAGTGTTTCAAATGACACAAATCACTTACAGAAAACAGGGCGAAGTGCAGGTACCGAACTTGGTACTTCCGGCACAGAAGAATTTGACATTGAGCAGATATGGTCAGTTGAGGAAAAAGTTTCTAAAGGAGGAGCATCGTCTGCTGTATTACAACCTGTTGACAACGGGCAAACTCGACAGCCATCTGCAAGAAGTGGACGAGAGAGCGAAATCAATGGAGGAATCATTGATGAAGAAAATGTCAGCTCAGGAGGGCTTGACCGAGGAGCTGAAAGCAACCAACCAAATGGCTTGGGTGCATGGAATGAACAACCTGAAACAGAGAGTGCAGGAAATCGTGATGAAAGAGGTAATTTACGCTCTGTAACTGATGAATTGCCACCGTTTTTGGATAATGATTTGATTATGGGTGTGCTTGAAAATTCCGATGATGATTTAGTTCATAAAAAATCGTTCATTGTGGAAAAATTCAAGGAATTGAGCGTGAGCCAAAGAATACCATATACTCAAACTCTTTACGGTGGGCGTTTTACAGAATACAACATCAACAATACAATAGTCGGTTTAAAAGCAGAAAAGGACGGACTTCTTATGTACGAGGGAACTTACAAATCTCGCACAAAGGAGTCCGGTTTTTCTTGGGGAGTTGTTGCAGAGCTTATCGGTCAGTTGATTGATAGCGGAAAATACCTGCCGAAAGAAAAAAAGAAACAGGAACAAGAACAATCTGCACAAATCGGTTTATTTGACTATGTTGCCGATATACCCGAAGAACAATATGCTGACGAAAGCAATCAGGTATCTTTATTTACCGAATTCGGTGTATCACAGCAGATTATTGATGAGGCTCTTTGTATCGGTGCCAATGACACAAACAGTACACTTGATATTGCGATGTTATTTCGTCGTGACAGAGGTACAGAGTACAATACTGAATTTCTTAAAAAACACTATAAAACTAACGGCGCAGGCTTTTATTTCAATAACGAACAGGTATCAGTTTGGTATAACGAAAACGGCTTTAATGTCGCAAAAGGCACTACTGCTCAAAAGCCTTCTGCTACCCATTTAACTTGGGAACAGGTTGCAAAGCGTATTCGTGAACTGCTTGATATGGGCAGATATATTCCGCAGGAAAAGCTTGATATAATTGATGATAGAGAATTATCCATTGTATCCGACCGTATCATTTCTTTTGTTCGTGATATGGACGATGAAGAAAACTCTGAATATTTACCGAGAGGTAAAAGGATTGTTGACAATGTTCTCGGTTATCCTGATGAAGTTGCTGCTCTAAAAGAGTATTTGTCGGACGGTAATAATAGTGTTGCGTTATTTAGAGAATACTCAAAATTTGCAAAGGCTTATGAAAACGGAATGATTAATCTGTATAAATATAATTATGAATATTCCGTGCCTTATGTATATGAAATATTCAAGGGTATGCAAATTGAGCCTACCAATTTCAAAACGGCTGATGATTTTAACCCTAACAGGCAATATTTTATCTCGAACGATGAAATTGATAATTTCCTTCGCAGAGGAAAAAGTAGTGCCGAAAGCAGATTTAGGATATATACGGGCTTTGCTAATAGTAATGATAAATCGGAAAGGGTAAAATTCATCAAGGATTATTACGGCTTAAGCGGCTCTTGTTCGGGCAATGACAATCTAGATAGCTCTCCAAAAGGTTTAACAATAAGTCACGGCAATATAATGGAGCCGTATGCAAAGGTAGTCTTAAAATGGAATCAGGTTGAAAAGCATATTGATGATATGATTAAAAACAACCGTTTCTTTTATGACAGCGACTTTGACGAATTGCAGAACATATACAAAAGAGATATATCATATTCAGTCGAGAGCTTTTTCAATGACCTGCCTGATGAATATGCTAAACCGTACCCAAAGGAAACCGAAACATACAATATAAGCTATGTAGTTCGTGACAAGCTCGATAATCCGCAGGAGCTTGACAACATTGAAAAAATGATGTCTGATGCAATGGCTTTGATGGGCGAGGATTACAACGGCTATAAGTATCGTAAACAGGAATATGATGATTTTGTAGCTTTCAAAAACGGTACTTATGCTCCGTATAGGGTGCCTGAAAAGGCAGAGCAAAAGCCACCGCATACATTTACAAGCAAATTCAGTAAGGCTGCCGAAAAAAAAACTGTCTTACCTGAATGGCTTACCGAATACCGTGAAATCAAGGCAGAAAACCCACAGGCTATTGTTTTCTATCAGCAGGGCGATTTTTATGAAGCCTTTGAACAGGACGCAGTAAAATTCGCTAATGAGCTTGACCTCGTTCTAACAAGCCGACACATAAATGAAAATACAGGCAAACGCATTGCAATGTGCGGTTTTCCTAAACATTCGCTTGATAAGTATATGAAATATTTGGCGGATAAGGGATATAAAATTGCAGTATCTTCTCTTGGAAATGACGAAAGGAAAACAATTTGGTATGCTCCCGATTATTCCGAAGACGAAAATGAAAAAGAGGAGCAAAACATTAGTATAGAGCCTACATTTCAAGCACCGCCGAAATCAAACGCATATGCCTTTGATTTGCACCCTGAGATACCGATTGCCGACAGACACAATTATAACTTTGCCGAAAAAGAAATTGAAACAGTTGGTAAAAAAGAGCGTTTTCGTAGAAATATGGAGGCCATCCGAGTTCTTAAAGAGTGCGAATTTGAAAATCGCTTTGCAACACCTGAAGAACAAGAGATTTTATCAGGCTATGTCGGTTGGGGCGGTATTTCAGAGGCATTTGACGAAAACAACGATGCGTGGGCAGACGAATTCCAGGAATTATATACTGCCCTTTCCCCTACCGAATATGAGGCAGCAAGAAGAAGTACGCTGACAGCCTTTTATACCCCACAGCCTGTTATATCTGCTATCTACAAAGCACTTGATAAATTAGGCTTTAAGCAGGGTAATATCCTTGAGCCGTGTTGTGCAATCGGTAATTTTATCGGTATGCTCCCTCAAAATATGCAGGACAGTAAGATATACGGTGTTGAGATTGACAATATCTCGGCAGATATCGCACAGCAGCTTTATCAAAAGTCATCTATTATGACGGCTCCTTTTGAAAAGGCTGAACTTCCCGACAGCTTCTTTGATGCAGTTGTGGGCAATGTGCCTTTCGGAGATTTTTCACTTGCCGATAAAAAGTACGATAAGTACCATTTCCTTATCCACGATTACTTCTTTGCCAAGTCCCTCGATAAGTTAAGACCGGGAGGAGTTATGTGTCTTGTAACCTCCAAAGGTACTATGGACAAAGAAAGCTCCGACGTGCGTAGATATATTGCACAGAGAGCAGAGCTTCTCGGTGCCATAAGACTTCCTGACAACACCTTTAAGGGCAACGCAGGTACAGAGGTAACATCGGATATTCTCATACTTCAAAAGCGTGACAGAGTGGTTGATATTGAGCCTGATTGGTTATTCCTTGACGAAGATGCTAACGGAATACGAATGAATAAGTATTTTGTTGAGCATCCCGATATGGTACTCGGCGAAATGGTTATGCAATCGGGAAGGTTTAAGCCTGAAAGTGCTTGTAAAGCCTATGAGGACAGAACTCTTGAGGAACAGCTCGATATTGCCATACAAAACATAAATGGCGAAATCACGGAATACACCATTGAAGATATTGAGGAAAACGAGGTAAACTTTATCCCTGCCGACCCTAATGTACGCAACTATTCTTATACTGTTGTGGACGGCACTATCTATTACCGAGAAAACTCGGTTATGCAAGAGGTGGAAACCTCCGAAACAGGTAAGAACAGAATTAAGGGTATGATTGAAATAAGGGACTGTGTTAAAAATCTTCTTGAAATGCAGAGCAATGATTACCCCGACTATGATATTGAAAAAGAGCAGCACAGACTTAACGAAATATATGATAAATTCGTTAAAAAGTACGGATATATCAACAGTAGAGGTAACTCAACCGCCTTTTCCGATGACAGCTCATATTTCCTTATCTGTTCTCTTGAAGTATTCAAGAATGACGAATTTGAACGCAAGGCGGATATATTCACAAAACGAACTATTCAACCGCATATTGCTAAAACTCACGCAGATACCTCCATTGAGTCTTACGGTATCTCAATAGGCGAAAAAGCAAAAATTGATATGCCCTTTATGTGTCAGCTCACAGGCAAAAGCGAGGAGGAGATATTCGCTGATTTGAACGGCGTAATCTTCCTTAATCCCGATTATGACGAAAACAACAAGGGTGTACCAAAGTATTTACCTGCTGATGAATACCTGTCGGGTAATGTTCGCAGAAAGCTCTGTCAGGCAAGAGAGATAGCCGAAAATGACGATAGATTTGCGGTTAATGTTGATGCTCTCGAAAAGGTACAGCCTGTTGACTTAAAAGCAACCGAAATTGAAGTGCATCTCGGTGTTACTTGGCTGCCTATTGAAATCATTAACAAGTTTATGTATGAAACCTTTAATACATCATATTACGCAAGAGGAGCAATTAAAGTGCATTACAATGAGCTTGCTAATGTATGGAATATAGAACACAAGGCGGCTGATAACACAAATCTTACCGTCACTCAAAAATACGGCACAAGCAGAAAGAACGCTTTTCATATTCTTGAAGCAACGCTCAATCTTCGTAATGTTCGTGTCTTTGATTATGAGGAGGACGAGAACGGAAAAAGAGTTGCAATACTCAACAAAAAAGAAACTGCCATAGCACAATCTAAACAAGAGCTTATTAAGCAGGCTTTCAAAGATTGGATATGGAAAGACCCCGAACGGCGTGAATATCTCTGTAAGCTCTACAACGAAAAGTTTAACAGTATTCGTCCTCGTGAGTATGACGGAAGTCATATTGTTTTTGAGGGAATGAATCCTGAAATAACTTTAAGAAAGCATCAGCAGGACGCAGTTGCAAGAGGACTTTACGGACGCAATACGCTCCTCGCTCATTGCGTAGGTGCAGGTAAAACATACACTATGGCGGCAACAGCTATGGAAAGCAAAAGACTTGGTTTATGCTCCAAGTCTTTATTTGTTGTACCTAACCATCTTGTATCACAATGGGCAAGCGAATTTTTAACTCTTTATCCTTCTGCAAAGATACTTGCCACAACTAAAAAGGACTTTGAAACAAAGAATAGAAAGAAGTTTTGCGGCAGGATTGCAACGGGAGATTATGACGCAATCATAATCGGACATTCGCAGTTTGAAAAGATACCTGTGAGCGTAGGCAGACAGATGTTTACTCTGCAAAAACAAATTGATGAAATTATTGAAGGTATTTCCGAATTAAAGGCAAGCAACGGCGAACGGTTTTCCGTTAAGCAGTTGGAGGCTACGAAAACAAGGCTTGAGACTAAGCTTAAAAAGCTAAATGACCAAAGCGACAAGGACGATGTAGTAACCTTTGAAGAACTCGGTGTTGACCGCCTTTTCGTTGATGAGGCACACTACTACAAAAACCTTTTTGTGTATTCAAAAATGCGAAATGTAGGCGGTATATCTCAGGTTGAGGCAAACAAGTCAAGTGATATGTTTATGAAGTGCCAATACCTTGACGAGCTTACAGACAGCAAGGGTATAACCTTTGCTACGGGTACACCGATAAGCAATTCAATGGTTGAGCTTTACACAATGCAACGATACTTGCAGTACGATTTATTGAGAGAGTACGGCTATGTTAATTTTGACAGTTGGGCAGCTCAATACGGCGAAACAGTAACTACTATTGAGCTTACGCCGGAGGGAACGGGATACCGTTCAAAAGTTCGCTTTGCAAGGTTTAACAACCTGCCTGAGCTTATGTCAATGTTCAAGGAGTGTGCGGATATACAGACCTCGGATATGCTCAAACTTCCCGTACCGAATGTTGAACATCACAACATTTCCGTTAAGCCATCAGAGTTCCAAGTCGAAATGGTTGAACAACTCGGAGAACGAGCCGAAAAGATAAGGGCAGGAGATGTTAAGCCGTATGTGGATAATATGCTAAATATCACTAATGACGGCAGAAAGCTCGCACTTGACCAAAGGCTTATTAACCCAACACTTCCCGACTTTGAGGGAAGTAAGGTAAATGAATGTGTGAGAAATGTTTATGACATTTGGGCAGAAAACTCCGATAAAAAGTCAACTCAGCTTGTCTTTTGCGACCTTTCTACACCGACAACAAAAGGCTCGGTTGAGGTAACAGATACAGAGGTAACGGATAACGAGGATATTCCCGAAACATTCAAAAACATCTATGTTGATATTCGCAATAAGCTGATTGCAAAAGGTGTACCTGCCGAAGAAATAGCTTTCATTCACGAGGCTAACAATGATAAGCAAAAGGCAGATTTATTTGCCAAAGTTCGTGCAGGTAAAGTTCGTGTTTTACTCGGCTCTACACAGAAAATGGGTGCAGGTACTAATGTGCAGGATAAGATAATTGCCTCACATGATATTGATTGCCCTTGGCGTCCTTCCGACCTTGAACAGAGAGCAGGAAGAACAATTAGACAAGGTAATGAAAACGATACCGTTCATCTGTACCGATATGTAACCGAGAATACCTTTGACGCATATCTATATCAGCTTGTTGAAACAAAGCAGAAATTTGTCGGTCAGGTTATGACGAGTAAAACCCCTGTTCGTTCCATTGAAGATGTTGATGAGGCGGCTCTTTCCTATGCCGAAATTAAGATGCTTGCAACAGGCAATCCCCACATCAAAGAAAAAATGGATTTGGATATGCAGGTGCAAAATCTTAAAATGCTCCAAAGCAATTACTACTCCGAAAGATTTGATCTTGAGGATAAGGCTACGAGAGAATACCCACAGGATATTGCAAGATACAACTCGCAGATAAAGGCTCTTAAAGTTGATATTGAAACTGCAAGTAAAACCCTTAAAGCATCTGCCGATTACTTTAACGGTATGGATATTAACGGTGAGCATTACACCGAAAAGAAAGCCGCAGGCGAGGCAATTATACGAATTATGAAGTCTTTTAAGAACTCATCGGAAACATTGCCTGTGGGCAATTACAGAGGCTTTGCGATGGAAATGTATATTTCAAGAGGTTTTCGTTTAGATTATATTCTTGCCATTCGTGGAGCAATGACGCACACGATAAATCTCGGTACAGACGCACTCGGTAACATAACCCGTATAGACAACTGTATTGACCATTTAGCAGGTGATTTGGAAAAGACTGAAAAGAACCTTGCCGAAACAGAAAAACAGCTTGAAATAGCCAAAGAAAGCCTCAAGGAGCCGTTCTCTCATGAGGAGGAACTGCAAGAAAAACAGGCTCGTCTTAACGAACTCAACGCCTTGCTTAATGTTGATAAAAGGGACAATGAATTCTGTGACGAGGAGCCTTATGAGAGCGAGATTAAGGTTAAAAACAAAGAAATATCACTTACAAGATAAAAATTACAAATTCGTGAAGAATATACTATTGACAATATGTTATCATATATGATAACATATTGCATAAGATAGAAATGAGGTGAGAGTTTTGGAATTAGATAAAGAAATAGTGAAATCAAGACAAAGCATAATTTCTCAGCTTACACAGGCAAGGCTTGAAAAAGGATTGTCACAGGAACAGCTTGCCGAGTTAATCGGAACAAAAAGGTCTAATATTTGCCGAATTGAAAGCGGCACACAAAATCTCTCCCTTGATATGTTAATAAAAATTTCAAAAGCACTCGGTAAAGATGTAAGTATGCTTTTGGAGGAAAGGAGTGTACCAATGAATGTATATAGTTTAAGGCTTTATGATGATGAGCTGATAACATTTTCTCTTGAAGAAATGGGCTTAGAAGGCTTGCAGGTGTCAATTTTAAATGTCAATAATGATATTAATGAGCTGTTTCCGCTTGACCTTGAATTAACAGAAAGCGGTATTTTGAAATGGCTTGAACGCAGAGTTATTCCAAAAAATAGGCAGTTTGTTGATGAAATACTAAAAACACTTGGACTTAGTGTAAATAATACAAAAGGCATTATAGATGTCTGTAAGGGCTTGTCACTTAATGACAGCTATTGGGTAGTTCCTGCTGATTTTAACGGCAAGTATGAATATTATAATCTGTATGAAAACCGATTTTCAGAGGCTTTATCGTTGGTTGCATATACAGGTGCAGGTGCAAGTGAACAGGCGTTTTCTACATCTCCGGAGCTTACTACTAACGGTATGCTTCGTAAGGCTTGGAGATATATAGAAGATGACGGAATATATTTATATAAAGGCGGTACAGAGGGTGCCGCAAATGCAGGTAACGAGCCGTACAGTGAATACTACGCTTGCCAAATTGCAGACAAAATGGGACTTAACTGCGTTTCGTATGATTTGGAAAATTGGAAGGGTATTCTTGCTTCAAAATGCAAACTGTTTACTGATATAAACACATCATATATCCCTATCGGCAGAATAGTTAAATCAGGTGGCATCAAGGCTTGTATTGACTATTATGATAAGCTTGGAAATGAATTTTCAGACCAGATAAGAAGTATGCTTGTATTTGATGCAGTCATCTATAATGAGGACAGGCATTTTGGAAATTTCGGTATATTGCGAGATAATCACACAGGTAAAATTATCGCTCCTGCTCCGATATTTGACAACGGTATTTCTCTTTTTAACTATGCAATGGAAGATGATATTAAAGATTTATTAAAGTATGCAAAAACCCGTTCAAATCCTTACGGAGTTACATTTGAAAATATATGCAGTGAGGTTATGGGAGCAAAGCAAAAGGCTCAGCTTCGCAGGCTGATAGGTTTCAAATTCAAACGTCATTCTTCAATAAATTTGCCAGAGGAAAGATTGATTGCTATAGAAAATTATATCAATGATAGAGTAAGAGAATTACTTGCTATTCCGATAAGTTTAAATGTAAAGAAAAGAGATAAGTTTTCAAAATAAAATGGAAGATTATATTAATTTATCAAAAAAAGAAGCTAAAAAAATTGGAAAACAATTATATAATGATTGGCATATTACTTCAAAAGAAAAAATTGCTTTTTTAATTTACAGGATATCTTCAAAAAGAATAAATTCATACGCAAGAAAAGATATTGATAACAATTTTGTGGAAATCATTTCTAACGCATTAAAAAAATCTTTCATAAATCACGAAATTGTTGTGAAGCGTGAAACAAATAAACTCTTTTTGGAGTCAAATAGAAAAGACTTTAATAATGTTAAAATTAATGATGTTTTGATTGAAAAAGGGTTTACTAGCACTTTTTTGTATAAGCCTAAATGGGTCTGTAAGGGGAAAGTAAGATTGAAAATCAAAGTGCCAAAAGGAATAAATGGTGCATATATAAATCCATTGTTTCTTGGATTTCGTTTTGAAAATGAACTGCTTTTAGATAAAAACATGAGTTATATTGTTGAGGGGAAACGATACGATGGAAAATGTTTATATTTAGATCTACTTTGTTTAGGGACTTCATAATGCAAAATATATTTGTAGCCGATTGGTTTTCATTTGAAAATCAATCGGCTTTTTCTATTCAAGGAGGTGTTTTAAATGACAAAAAATGAAATGTTAAATCAAAAAGTTTGTGATAAAATGCAAGCTGAACTCGACGAATTTATTGCCGAACTTAAAACAAAATCGTCATCAGAGATTATTGAATGTGCCTATGAACTCATATACAAAGAGGACATTTTACAGAGCTTTGATTTTGATATTCAGGGTAATAACCCACTAACAAATGAACAGACAAAGGCGTTGCTTTCTCTTAAAAATCCTCTTGATTATCTCTATCAGGAATGGCTTGAATATGATGACTCTGTTCTCGATACCTTGCGATTAAGTAATGATTTTGCTATTGATAAGCAGATTGAATATCTTAAATTACGAGCCGAAAAAGAAAGAGAGTGCAGGTAGTTATGCCATATTACAGCAGAGAAATTATTGACAAAATAAGGGATATAGACTTGCTGACCTATCTTGAAAATTATGAGCCTGATGAGCTTGTAAAACTTAACGAGCGAATATACTCAACAAGAGAACACGACAGTTTGAAAATATCAAACGGTATGTGGTGTTGGTGGAGCAGAAGAATAGGTGGCAAGTCTGCTCTTGATTTTTTAATCAAGGTAAGAGGTATGAAATTTGTTGATGCAGTAAGTCTGTTGCTGAACAAAACTGCTATTCAACTGCCTATCTATTCAAAGCCTTTGGCTGTACCAAAAGCCAAGAAACTTATCTTGCCTGAAAAGGCAACAGATAATAGCCGTCTTGCTTTGTACTTGCAGAAGGACAGAGGAATTGATGAAAAAATAGTTGAATATTGCATCAAAAACAACCTGATATATGAGGGATTGTATAAGAGTGAAAAGACAGATAAAGTATTTCGAAATGCAATCTTTGTAGGCTATGATTCATCAGGGCAGGCTAAGTATGCTGCATACCGTAGCCTTAACAAAAGCAGGTACATGGGTGATTGTTCCGGCAGTACAAAGGAGTATTCTTTTCGGCTCGGTGCAAACAAAGACAGTAACGAGCTGCACCTGTTTGAATGTGCAATAGACGCCTTATCATTTGCAACTTTGCTTAAAATGAAAGGTCATAATTGGCAGGAATACAACCTTATTTCTCTTTCAGGAGTGTACCAACCGAAAGAGCAAATTGAGAAAAGCACAGTACCTATTGCACTTGCAAATTATTTCAAAGAAAACCCAAATATAAACACATTAAAACTGCATTTGGATAACGATTATACAGGCAGAATGGCAACAAAAGCCCTGCAAGTTATCCTACCTAAAAACATTAAAGTCATTGACAAACCCGTTAAATACGGCAAGGATGTCAATGACTTTTTGCTTATCAAAAAAGGCGTATTAAAGCCTTTCAAATACGATTGGAGTAATGAGAAAAATGTCAAAAAAGAAAGTTTATGCCCTACTCGTTGAGCCTAATAACAAGCCGAAAATAACAGAGCTTGAGGAGGACGATAAGGCGATTAAAGAGATTGCAATTACCAATGAAAACCGCAAGCCAAAAGATGATATGGAATGGTAAAATTGCCGAGCAAAAATCCTTTTCGGGTGGTTAAAATGCCCAAGCTCAATATCGTTGCATTGTCTTAACCAGCAGACTGTTTGTAATTACATTCGTAATTTCAAACAGTAAATGCCGGTTAGGGATAAATCCCTAAAACCCTTTTACAAAAATCAAATCACAGGAGGAAAAATTACAATGAAAGTTTTGATATTCTTTATCGCATTTATTCTTGGAGGAATGGCAGGCATAGTTACTATGTGCCTTGTTCAAATCAACAGAGAAAGCGAGGCACAGCTTGAAAAAATTTCTAAACAGGAAAACAAAAAGAGGGAGGAAGAAAAATGCAGAGAAACATCATAAGGCAATTTCGTTTTAACAAAGAGGAAAACGAAGTATTAAAGGAAAAGGCAAAGAAATGTTGCATCACCGACTCGGCTCTTGTTCGTATGCTTGTTCTTGGCTTTATTCCAAAGCCAAAGCCTGAAAAAGAATTCTATAATGCTTTGCGTTATCTTTCTTCAATGAGTAACAGTCTGCACCAAATCTCTGCAAAGGCAAATGCACTCAATTTTATTGATGTTCCTAAACTTGATAAGACGATTGAAAGTGTTGAAAAGCTCAAAGAAGATTTGTATGAGTGCTACATCAAACCCGACAGAGATGATGACAAGTGGCAGTAACGAAATTATGGAAGGTAACGAACAGACTTGACCGTGTTCTTGACTATGCCGAAGATGAAGAAAAAACACGCAAGCCTAAATATTCTAATACTGAATGGCAGGCACTTAAAGATGTTTTGGAATATGCCAAAGACGAAGAAAAAACGGAACAGGAATTATTCGTAACAGGTATTAACTGCAATGCAAATAAAGCTCGTGAGCAGTTCGTTATGGTCAAAGAGCAATATAACAAAACGGGCGGAATACAAGCCTATCACGGATATATCAGCTTTAAGAATACTGACGAACTATCTCCCGACCTTGCTCACCAAATCGGTATTGAATTTGCAAACAAGGTTTGGGGCGAAAGATTTCAAATTGTTGTTACTACACATTTGAATACAAAATGTTTGCATTGCCATTATGTCATCAACTCTGTTTCACTTGTTGACGGTAAAAGGTTAGCCAATAAGGAAAAGGCTTGGTTTTATTTTCATCATATAGCTGATGAAATATGCAGAAAGTACGGATTGTTTGTTATAGAAAATCCCGACAGAAACAACGAGCTTGATTTTATCACTTTGCAGGACAAACAAAGTGTAAAAGAACAATCGGGTATTCCCACAAGAAGAAATCTTGTTCGCTTTGCCGTTGACGAAGCTGTTGAGCATAGCAGAACAATGGAGGAATTCAAAAGGTATCTTTCAAAAATGGGATATAAATACAGAATTAGTCCTACTCTCAAATATTGGTCTGTTACTGCTGACGGTTGGAAACAACCCGTTAGGTTATATAGGCTCGGAGAAAACTATACAAACATTAGAATACAGGAACGAATTGCAGAAAATGCCTTATATATGAGCTTGAACGCAAAGCCGTTTCAAAAGGCACATTATGTTCCTTACAATGAATTTAATCCGCTTAAAGCAAAAGGCAGTTTATATAACCTATATCTTTATTACTGTTATCGGCTTGGAGCGTTTGATAAACCTAACGAAAAGCAGAAAACAAGAGAGTATAACAGACTTCATTATCTTCTCCGTGAGGATTTGATGAAGGTAGATAAATATTCACAGGAGGCAGAGCTGCTCGGAAAGAATCACATTGATACTTCCGAACAGCTTTTCTCATATAAAGAGTCTGTGGAAAAGGAAATTGAAACCTTAACAGATGAAAGAAAACACCTGAGAAACAAAATGCGTCATAAGGACATAAGTGAGGTTGAGCTTTCACAGATTAAGAAAGAAATATCCGACATATCCGCAAGGCTCAAAAAACTACGCAACGAGCTTAATCTCTGCAACGATATTGCCGAGCGTTCCCACATTGTTGAGGAGAAAGTTCAGCAGATTGAAAAAGATGAGAATAAGCAGGAACGTAAATACAAATCAAAGGAGGAAAGACTTGATGAACAGTTCAGGTGATGCAGCCGAACAAGTTGTAAGGCTGTCACTTGAAGGCTTGGAGGTTGTAGCCAAAGTATCCGGCGAGGCGGCAAAGAGTATTGCCGTACTTCTAATTTCTGCTCTCAAACAGGAACAGAAAACAAAGGGAAGGGCAAGACTTACAAATATGATTAAGTCAGGCAAGGAACTCAAAGTTTACACGGTGCAACAAAAAGACCTTAAAGAGTTCACAAAACACGCAAAGAAATACGGTGTCCTTTATACCGTTTTGCGTGACAAAAACAACAAGGACAAAAATGCTTTTGTTGATATTATCTCAAGAGCAGATGATGCGTCAAAAATTCAAAGAATTATTGACCGCTTTGACCTTGCTACTGTTGATAAGGGTACTATTGTATCTCAATCGGAAAAGGCTATTGAAGAACGCAAAAAGAAAGCAGAAGAAAAAACCGACAAATCGGAAAACACTGAGCTTTTTGACGAGATATTTGCCGAGGACAATTCGGAAAAATCTGCTGATAAAAGCGAACATAAGCCTATCCAAAAAGAAAACCCTTTTATACCTCAGACGGAAAAAAGCCCTCCGTCCGAGAACGGCTCTATCGGGGAAAGTACATTATCTAACGAGGGTACTGTTGTAAAAGATAAGAAACCGTCCGTAAGAGAGAAACTCAATGAGTACAGACGTCAGATTAAGCAACAGAAAGAGCAGGATAAACAAACCCCTGTTGTTGATGAAAAGCCAAAGGCAGACAAAAAGCCTGCCGTAACAGAGCATCAGCAACCTAAACCAATTAAAAACAAAAAACCAAAGGAGAGATGATTTATGTCATACACACCAAAACAGAGAACATTCAAAAAGCGTGAGAGCAAGGAGGAATTTGCGGCACGCAAAAAAGCCGAAAAAGAACAGGCTTACGAAATCATTGACAATTCCATTACGGATATAATGCAAGATGATGAACACTTTAAGGAGTATCTTCATTTTCAGTCCCATATGGAAAGGTACACCGTATCAAACACATTACTGATTATGGCACAATGCCCTGACGCAACTCAGCTCAAATCCGCAAATTCGTGGGGAGAGCTTGACGCATCTATCAACAAAGGCGAAAAAGGAATTAAAATCCTTGAGCCTCATGATTACATTGATGAAAACGGCGAGCAAAGAACATCATACAATGTCAAATATGTATTTGATGTTTCACAGACAAATGCAGAGCCACAGCCTGCAAAGTCTTTTGACCATTCACCAAAAGCACTTGTTAAGGCTATGCTTAATGCAACGGCTCTTAACAAGTCAGCAGTTGATGAGCTTCCTATAAATAACTCAACTGCATACTTTGATGATAAGAGCAAAACTCTTATGATTAAAAGACATTCCGAGACACTTGCAATGTTCAAGGATATTGCAAGAGAGCTTTCACTTGCAGAAATTGCCAACAACAGTGATGAATACAATCGTACCGAGTGTATTCCGTCTGCCGTATGTGCGTCATATATGCTTTGTGAAAAGTACGGCATTGATAACTCCGACATAAATGTTGCAAGTGCCAAAACAATGTGGAACGGCAAGGAAAACAAAGATGTTCGCACAATGCTTACAATGGCGAATGACAGCGTTTATTCCGTAAGCAAAGACATTTATGTTGAAATGAACAAGGCAAAGGACAAGGAGCCGAAAACACAGGAACAGACAAGATAGGAGGTAACTATCCGTGAAAGAAGAACGATACTATCTTGTACTTAATGATGACGAACAGAGCCTTTTAATAAGGTTTTTGAATGACGAAAGAACTGCTCAATTAAAAAACGGCAAAGCCGTTGATTCCATTGATGAGCTAATCGTAAAAGTTGGCAAAGCACCTTTGAAAAAAATTAAAGTTTTTGAAAGGTCGGATTGCTGTGCGAGATAAGAATGATAAACAGTCTATTATTATTCTTTCCGTTCTCGGTATTGTTCCTGTAATATGGCTTGGCTTGTGTATTGCTCCGTCAGTACACGGCGGACTTGCAGAGATTATCCCTGCATTATCAAACGCAATTAACAATCCATTTGATATTAGCTTATGTGAGGACAGCTTAAAAACTGTCCTCATTTTGCTTTTAATCTATGCCCTTGTAATTTGCGTTATCCTCTCAAGCCTACGCAATTATCGTAAAGGCGAAGAACACGGCTCTGCTAAGTGGGGAGATGCAAATAAGGTAAACAAGAAATACCGCCAAAAGCCTGAAAACAATAACAAGATTATGACACAAAATGTTGCCATTGGACTTAACAATAAAAAGCACAGGCGAAATATCAATACTCTTGTTTGCGGCGGCTCAGGTGCAGGTAAAACCTTTTTCTATGCAAAGCCTAACCTTATGCAATGTAACTGCTCTTTTGTTGTTACAGACCCGAACGGAAAATTCCGTTTAGACTATTTTTAGAACACAGTTCATCACGCACAGCTACGAATAAAAAATCAAAAACGGAAAGGAGGTCAGAAAGTGCCTAAAATCCGAGACTTTAACAGAATTACAGCCCTCTACGAAAGGCTGTCAAAAGACGATGAGCAGCAAGGCGAATCGAACTCGATACTGAACCAAAAGCAGTATCTCAGCGAGTTCGCCCGTAAAAGCGGCTTCACGAACATCAAGCATTTTACCGATGACGGCTATACCGGGCGCAACTTCAACCGTCCCGGATTTCAGGCTATGCTTGCCGAAATAGATGCCGGAAAGGTCGGTACGGTCATCGTCAAGGATATGAGCCGATTCGGCAGAAATTATCTGCAAGTCGGCTTCTATACCGAGATACTTTTCCCGCAAAAGCAAATCCGTTTTATCGCCGTCAATAACAGCGTGGACAGCGACAAGCCGCAGGATAACGATTTCACTCCGTTCCTCAATATTATGAACGAGTGGTATGCGAAGGACACCAGTAACAAGATAAAATCTATCTTTTTATCCCGTATGAACGACGGAAAACGCTGCTCCGGCAGTATTCCCTACGGCTACAACCGACTGCCCGAAGATAAGCAGACTTTGGTGGTCGATCCTGTTGCTTCTCAGGTGGTAAAACACATCTTTGAACTTGCGACGCAGGGACTTAACCCGGCAGCAATCGCAAGAAAGCTTACCGAAGAAAAGGTGCTGATACCCTCTGCGTACACCCTGCAATATCACCCGGAGCAGTGCAACCGAAAAGCAGAACTCGGCTGTACAAGGTGGAATTCCAATACTGTCAGAGAGATTTTGAACAGGCAGGAATATCTCGGTCATACTGTGCTGAGAAAGACAATCGGAACAAATTTCAAGACCGATGCCCGACGCTTTGCCACCGATGAGGAACGCCTTGTGTTTGAGGACACCCACGAGCCTATTGTTGACGGCGAGCTTTGGGAGCAGGCACAAAGAGGACTGCAGCACGCTGTGCGGCGCATAAAGGACGGCACGCATCAAACGGAGTGCCGATTGCCGGGACTTGTGTTCTGTGCCGACTGCGGCAGTCGTATGGGATATGAAGTTCATTACTACACGAACGGAGAACGATATTATTCCTATCGTTGCGGCAATTATATGACAGATTCCGCAAAGCAAACGCACAACTGCACCTGCCATTATATCAGTGAAAAGACGCTGTGTACATTGGTGCTTCATTCCATTCAGCGCATTTCAAAGCGTGTAATAGCAGACGAGCGTGGCTTTGCAGAGGAGTTAAAAGAACTGTGGCGGGTGCAGTCTGACAGCAAGCCGCAGGAGCAAAAGGAAAATCTGCTGAAAGCAAAGCGCAGATTGGAGGAACTTGACCGACTGATAAGCGGCTTGTATGAGAATTATGTATCCGGCTTGCTCCCGCAAAAGCAGTATAAATCCCTTATGCAGAAGTATTCCGATGAGCAGACGGCGCTGGAAAAGCGCTCGTCTGAAATCGAAAATGAGATGAAAGAAGCAAAGGTTTCCTCGGTTGAAATCGGGCGTTTTATTAAGCTCATTAAGAAGTACAAAGAGCCGACGGAGCTGACAACAAAGATGGCTTGCGAACTGATTGATAAAATCGTTGTTCACGAGGCTGTGGGCAAAAAGCCAAACAGACAACAGCAGATTGACATTTATTATAGCTTCATCGGGCAGTTCGATTTGCCGTTGATGGAAGAAGAAATCGAAACGGCAAAGGCAGAAGCCGAGAAGCAGGCAGCACAAAAGGCAAAGCGGAAAACCGAAAGGCAAAGGGAACGCAATGCGGCTTTCAGAGCCAAAGCAAAGGCAGAACGCTGGGTGACGAATGACGGTCATAAATACCCGAAGCGTATCTGCGAACAGTGCGGTAAGGAGTTTTATCCGAACAGCACAAGGCAGAGGTTTTGTAACACCGACTGCACGAAAGCCCATCAGCAGGCAGAAAAAGAGAAGAAACGCTTTGCCGAAAAAGGAAATCACACCTTCCGTCAAAAGACTTGCAAGATATGCGGAAAAACCTTTTGGCCGTCCAACGGACAAGAGGTGCTGTGTTCCGAGGAATGCAAGACCATCAATCGCAGGCAGAAACAGCTTGCCTATTATCATCGTAAGCAATCCGAGCAGAAAGCCGGAGAAGCAATATAAATTCAAGGAGGACGACACAATGGAAAAACTCATCACAGACGAACGGACAGGCTTGCAGTATGAGCTTGTCGGGGACTACTATCTGATTGCCGGAGAGGACGAGCCGGAGGGCAGACTCATTGGCATTTGGGGACAGCGGCATTTGCGGTATCTGAAACAGCACCGCAAGGTACTCTATTCCGAACTGCTGAAAAGCGGAAAGCTGAACGATTACCTTGCGGACATCAACGAGCAGGCAGAGGATATGTTCTCTCGGCTGGTAAAACAACTTGCCGAAAAAGAAAGCGTAACGGAAGCACTCAAAGCGGAAAATCAAATGCTGTGGGTGCAGAAAATGAACAACATCCGCAACGCCGCTATGGAGGTTGTTTCAAATGATTTGATTTACTGTTAGGGTGAGGTTATGAAGGTTAAGCTGGACGATTTCAATATCCGTGTTCTGATTAACGGCTTATATCGGCAAGGCAGGGACTACGATTCCGAAACCAACGCCGAAATCAATGCACTTCTTTTTCGGCTGGTAGATATATCCGACACGATTAAGGCTAACCGAAAAAAGAGAATTGCATTTGAGCCGGAGGAAGCAAGGCTTATCCGCCATTGCCTTATGGAGTGGCGAAACCGAGAAATACAGGCTGAAAGGCAAGGTGCTGTGGACGGTATAAATGAACTGCTGATACTGTTTACCCGCTGAATGAAAGGCTGCTGTCAAGCGACGGCGGCTTTTCTTTTTCGGGAAGTAATCAAGAAGTCATAAAGTTCCGTGAGTAATGGAAGAAGGCAATGCTTTGAGAAAAAGATGAGAGCAATATTCTGAAAACTACTTGAGATTTTGGGGAAAATCTGCTAAAATACTTTTGTATATCTATGGGGTAGGGGAATTCATATCCTTTTGCCTTAGAAATTATGGAAGGAGGACTTGACTATGGCAAACGGAAATGCGACAATTATTGTCGGCTCGGCTCGGCTCGGCTCGGCTCGGCTCGGCAGGAGCATAGCGCCGTTTTTTCAGCGTGTCAAGTCTTATTTCATACAATTTATAACGAACCGGTTGCCGGAGACAGGGCGCATTATGCCTTGGCTTCGGCTTTTTGCGTTTGCCGGAAGGATGGTGGTTTGATATTGAAGTCCTAACCACGCCCGGCAAATCAATCTTTTCCGGTTAAACCTTCTATCTTCTCCGGCGTGTCCGCTGTCGGAGGAAGTAAATAGCGGACAATTAAAAAATGGAGGAACTATTATGAAGAAAAAACTATTTGCAATCCTACTCAGCATTGTAATGGTAGCTGGACTCCTGCCTGCCACAGCACTGGCAGCGGAACCCACAGTCTACGACATCTGGGTAGACGGCGTACAGGTCACGTCTGAGAATAAGGATAATCTTTTCAGTGGAACAGTAAGTTATGACCCGACCACTCACACCTTGTCTTTGAACAATGCTACCCTTGACAACGACACCATGTCAGACTACGGTATTAAAACGACTATCCCCAGTACGTTGAAGATACGGTTGACCGGGACAAATAGTATTACCCGAACCGATCCCGGCGGAGGAGTGGGAATATACCTCAATTACAGCAATTCTGTCGAGATTACCGGCGATGGAACACTGGTGATCAACGTTATCGGGGAAAACTACGATGGAATTAACACAGGGGCTGACGTCAAGATTTCCGATAAAGCAAGGGTCATAATAAACTCTGAAGGCGGATTGGGCATAGCCGGAAGAATGGTCGAAATTGACGGGGCAACAGTGGATTCCACCGGCTTGTATGCCGGAATCGATGCCCATTGGCTGAAGATTATAAACGGCGCCGATGTTACGCTTAAGGCGACTCAGGACGGACGTAACGGAGCATATATCTGGAAAGATCAAGAAGGGAACGGCGGCGATATTGAGCTTGCTGCATCTAAAGTTAAAGCAACAAGCTATTATCCCGCTTTGTTTACCGAGGGCAATCTGACGGTTAACGGCGGCGAGGTAAAATGCACCTCTACTGCGGACGGTGCAATATGGGCAAAAGGCAATATTCTGATCAAGGGCGGCGCCAAAGTAACCACTGACAGTAAATACCCCATGGGCGGTAACGGATCTTTCACCGTAGAAGAAGCAGAGATTGATGCAAAGAATACGAATGAGAATAATATCCCCGCAATTTTCGATGAAAGTGTGCCTGTGATTGCCGATGGCTATCACCTGAACTATGCAAAAGCCGTAGACTCGGAAGGAACAGAAATTGACCTGCTTTCCAGCGGTACTCAGTACTTTGCACTTTATAAAAATGTCCATTTTATCACAAAGGCTGTCTATCCGGTTTCTTTCGTTGTAACGCCAGACGGCCTGACCAATGTTGTTGTGAAAGTGAATGGTCAGGAGGTTACCGGCTCTGTCAGTTTGGAAGCAGGAACTTACCCTGTTGAAGTAACAGCCGATAACTGCAAAGCATACACCGGCAATATAACGATCACCGCCGATGCGGCAACGCATACACAGACGATTGCAATGACTTATTTACCTGCCGACTACACCAAGGTCGACGAAGCCATCGCCAAGGCAAACGCACTGGACAAGGATGACTACAAGGACTTCTCCGGTGTGGAGGCTGCCGTTAATGCCGTCGTCCGTGACAAGAATATCACTGAACAGAGCGAAGTGGATGCAATGGCAAAGGCTATTGAAGATGCCATTGCTGCCCTGCAATACAAGGATGCTGATTACACAAAGGTTGATGCAGCCATTGCCAAAGCAAATGCCCTGAACAAGGACAACTACAAGGACTTCACCGGCGTGGAAGCTACCGTCAATGCTGTTGTCCGTGACAAGAATATCACTGAACAGAGCGAAGTGGATGCGATGGCGAAGGCTATTGAAGATGCCATTGCTGCCCTGCAATACAAGGCTGCCGATTACACAAAGGTTGATGCAGCCATTGCCAAAGCGAATGCTCTGAACAAGAATGACTACAAGGATTTCTCCGGTGTGGAAGCTGCTGTCAAGGCAGTTGTCCGTGGTAAAAGTATTACGGAGCAATCTGAAGTAGACAAGATGGCAAAGGCTATCGAAGACGCGATTGCTGCTCTTGAGAAAAAACCTGCCAGTACCAAACCGGGAACATCCGATAAGAGTCCGCAGACCGGCGATACAAGCAACCTTGCACTGTGGATTGCCCTGTTGTTCATCAGCGGCGGTGCAGCCATCGGCACAACGGTTGTAAGCAGAAAGAAAAAGTACAACAGATAATTGAATAGCGTTCCCTTGCTCCATCTTCCGAGCAAGACAAAAGCGTCGTAGCAATACGGCGCTTTTTTGTTACCCGGAAGCGACAAACAGTGGTTTTTGAATGACGGGCGGTAAAGGATACTTCCACCAAAATAAAGCCGCTCATATCGAAAGCAAACGCCCAAAATCGCCCCGAAAAATGACAGTTCGGAGAGGTTTTGGGCGTTTCTGCGTTTCGGGAGCAAATCGGCAATTCGGCAGTGAAAAGGAGGTGACCCCTATGCCCCGTATGCCGAAATACCTCAAGAGAGAATGGGCGTTCTTTCTTGATGAGCGTGGCAGGAAGAAATACAACGAGCTTTGTAGAAAATGCGAAAGGAGCTGCAAGCAGAGCTTCCGTGCCACCGTTATCCAATGCCCACACTATCTATCGAAAAGGAGAACAAGACAATGACAGATTATCAGAACAACATTCCAGCAAAGCTGGAAATCATCAAGGCAAGCGAGATAACCCCGAAAGAGGTGCGCTGGCTGTGGTATCCCTATATCCCCTTCGGTAAGGTCACGCTGCTGCAAGGCGACCCCGGAGACGGCAAGAGTAAGCTGATGCTTTCTCTTGCCGCTTTGCTTTCCAAGGGAGCGCCGCTGCCCTTTGCCGATGAGGACGAACAAGGCGAGCCGATGACAGTTATCTACCAGACCACCGAGGACGATGCAGACGATACCGTTGTGCCGAGATTTAATGCGGCGGGCGGTGACGGCGACCGGCTTATCTTCATCAAGGAGGACGAAAAGAGCCTGACCTTCGGGGATGACCGTATCCGTGAAGCCGTGGAGAAGTACAACGCCAAGCTGCTGATTCTCGACCCGATGAGTTCATATATCGGTGACACCTGCTCGATGAACAACGCCAATGAAACGAGAGCCGAGTTCAACCACCTGATTGCTGTTGCCAAGGACACCGGCTGCGCCATCGTTATCATTGCCCATATGAACAAGGCAAAGGACACAAGTCCCCTCTATCGCACCAATGGCTCTATCGACATTGCCGGTGCAGCGAGAAGCATTCTTGCTGTCACCCGCACGGCAAACAAGCAGAACCCCGCCGAGCGCTATCTGGTGCAGGTCAAGAGCAATCTTGCGCCAATGGGTTCGGCTATTCTCTTTGAGGTAGCCGACAAGGGCGTAAACTTTCTTGACGAGCTGGAGCTGAGTGCGGAGGACGCTTTCTCTGCTTCTGCGCCGAGGATGGGCAGACCGAATGCCCGTGAGGAAGCGGCAACGGACTTTATCCGTTTCCTGATGGCGGGCGGTAGGCGGCTGGCTTCCGATTGCGAAGCAAAGCTTGAAGCCGCAGGCTTCAAGAAATCAACCTACAAGAAGTCCAAAAAGAAAGCCGGGGTTCGCTCTGTGAAGGACGGCTTTCTTTGGTACTGGACTTTGCCGGAGGTTGAAAAAACGATTGAGAATGGGCAGGAAGTCACGGACGAGGACGACCTGCCTATTTGATTGAGGTTTTGAGGGAGGTCAAGGGAGGAAAGCCCTTGCCCACGACATCTTTGCAGCGAAGCTGAAAGTGTCATAGTGGGTTACGCACTTTGAAAAAGTTGCGTAACCCGCACCCTCTCCCTTTCCGCTGATTGGAGGTGATGAGAATGGCGGAAGGAAATTGGAGCGTTATCCGAGTGGAGAAAATCTCCGCAGAGGGAGCGCAGAAAACCGAGCGACACAACGAGCGCAAGAATGAAAGTTACGCAAATCTCAATGTGGACACCGAGCAAATTGCCCGCAATGTTCACTTCAAGGACACGGGCGGTCTGACCTACAATGAGTATTTCCAGCGGCTCATTGACGAGGGCAAAATCTCCACAAGAGGACAGAAAGCCGGTGCAACAGTCTTTAACGAACTGGTCATTGATGTAAACACAAGGTACTTTGAGGAATACGGCGGCTACGAATATGCCAAGCAGTTCTACGAGGAAGCCTACCGCTTCGGCTGCGAGATTTACGGCGAGGAGAACATCGTGTCGGCGGTTATGCACGCCGATGAGATCAACAAGGCGGTGTCGGAGGAGCTGGGCAAGCCGGTCTACCACTACCATCTGCACATCGTGGCAATCCCCACCGTCCGAAAAGAAATCCTGTGGTCGAAACGCTGCAAGGATGAAGCCCTGAGAGGAACGGTCAAGGAGGTCATCAACCAAGTTTCCCACTCGAAGAAATGGAAGAACACCGTTCCTCTGCTGGACGAAAACGGGCAGCAGGTTATCAGCAAATACGGAAAGCCGATGTTCCGCAAGTCCTACTCCGTTCTGCAAGACAAGCTCTTTGAGCATATGACCGAAGCGGGTTTCACCGGCTTTGAGCGTGGCGTATTGGGCAGCACAGCGGAGAATCTGAGCAGCCTGGATTATCAAATTCAGAAGGATAAGGAAAGGCTTGCCGACATTCAGGAACGCATTGAAGCCGAGCAGGTACGCTATGAGCCTGCTCACGAAGTCCACAAGACGATGGCAGAGATTGAGGAAATGGGACAGAAAACCCTCACCGGCAAGATTGCCGTTTCCAAGGACGATTATCAGCAGCTTACGGCACTTGCCAAGGAGGGCATCACAAGCCGCAGCGAAATCCAAGATTTGAAAAGCAGCGTTTCCTACTATCAAAGGCAGTATTTCAATGTGTCCTCTGCCGTGGAGCGATTGCAGGAACGCTATGACCGGCTCAAAGAAAAATGCCTGCCGTTTTTGCAGGCACTGGAGCACTTCCCAAAGCTGGTGGAGGCCTTTGTAGAGAAGGTCAAGGAGCTTTTCAGTATCAAGGAAGCACAGGAACGCAAGGAACGGGAGGATAGAGCAGCCGCCCGAAAAGAACAATCCAAACACCGTCGGGGCAGGAATGACTGGGAACGATAATCCCTTCCATTACTATCCCGACTTTTTAACTTCTTCAACGCTTGAATTACGGAGGTACGAAAATGAAAGACATTACAAGCACGATTACCAAGCCCCTCGCCATCCTCGGAGAGAACGGCAAGGGCTACACCAAGGAAGCCAACTTCATTTCGTGGAACGGCAATGCCGCCAAGCTGGACATCCGAGAGTGGCATCCGAACCACGAACGATGCAGCAAGGGTATCACGCTCACGGAGGACGAGGGCAGAAATTTTTATGCGGCACTTAAAGCAATTTACGAAAAGGAATAATCCTTTTTCGGCAGGTAACAGGGCGTTCGGAAACGGACGCCCTTATTTTTTTGGGGGGGAGGTGATGACCGTGGAAAAAGAGAAAACAGGCTTTGTTATAAAAATTGGCGGTACGACATTTATCGTCAATGCTATGCCGTCTGAGGACGCAAAGCGCACACAAGAGGAGCTTGTGAAGGCTCTGATTGCAAAAGAAGCAATGGCTCTAAACGCCGATGTAGCCTGAAAAGACTCTACGCACAGCCTTTAATTGTGAACAATTTGAAAAAATTGTCCTAAACCACTTGACGGAAAGGCGAAATTCTCCGTGATTGTGGACAAATGTTAATTGATGAAGGATACAAAGTTCTCGTACTTGACCTTATCAATATGGAGCAAAGCGATTGCTATAACCCGTTTGTATATCTCAAAACAGATAACGATGTGCAAAGGCTTGTAACCAATCTATTTAAGGCAACAACACCGAAGAACTCAACGAATAGTGATCCTTTTTGGGATAACTTGGCACAGACGCTATTACTTGCCCTTGTATTTTTTCTGCATTATGAGGCTCCCGAAGAAGAACAGAATTTCGCAATGGTAATGGAAATGATACGGGCAGGAGCTATTGATGATGAAGAAGAACAATCATTTAGTCCGCTTGATTCACTATTTAATGAGTTAGAAAGCAGAAACCCTGAACATATAGCCGTGAAATACTACCGCAGCTATCATTCAGGCTCCAACAAAACTCTTAAATCTATTCAAATTACCCTTATATCAAGACTTGATAAATTCAATCTTGACAGTCTTGCATCGTTGACTATATGCGATGAGCTTGATTTGGAAAAGCTCGGAGAAGAAAAGACGGCTTTGTTTGCAGTTATCCCCGATAACGATACAAGCTTTAATTTTCTTGTATCAATGCTTTATTCACAGCTCTTTCAATTTTTGTTCTACACGGCAGATAAAATCTACAAGGGTGCATTGCCTGTACCTGTTCATTTCCTTATGGACGAATTTGCCAATGTCAGCTTGCCCGATGACTTTGACAAAATTCTGTCTGTAATGCGTTCTCGTGGCGTTTCCGTATCTATCATTATACAGAATATGGCTCAGCTCAAAGCCTTGTTTGAAAAGCAATGGGAAAGCATAGTCGGTAACTGTGATGAATTTCTTTATCTCGGCGGTAATGAGCAAAGCACACACAAATATGTTTCCGAACTGCTTGGTAAAGAAACCATTGACACAAATACCTACGGTAAAAGCTCAGGCAGGAACGGTAATTATTCAACTAATTACCAAATTAGCGGCAGAGAGCTTATGACACCTGATGAGGTGCGTATGCTTGATAACAAGTATGCAATACTCTTTATTCGTGGCGAAAGACCTATACTTGATTTGAAATACGATATATTCAAACACCCTAAATTCTCTCTTACAGAGGACGGAGGAGCAAAGCCATATATCCATAATCCTATTGATGAAGATACAATGACTATTTCGTTCCCGAATATGTCGCTTAAAAACATTGACAGTATTGAGGTTGAAGATTACGGATTTGAGCTTGTTGCAGATATTGACCTTGAAAAAGAATTTGTAATGGAGGAAAATTCAAATGAAAAAACTAAATAGCGAAAAGAAATCTCCTTTAACAAAGGCAGATAAAAAATCAAGCAGAGTGCTTGCTGTAATTTCAGCATTCGTACTCTGCTTTTCTTGTTGTACTGTGGCTTATGCCGCCGATGATCCACTTGCAGTAATTAATAATCTTTCAACATTTATCTTCGGACTTATCCGTGCCGTAGGTCTTATTATCCTCGGCTTTGGTATTGTTCAAGTTGGTTTGTCACTTAAATCTCACGATCCATCACAGCGAGCCAACGGCTTTCTTACCCTTGCCGGTGGAGTAGTTATTACCTTTGCAAAGGAAATACTTGATTTGATTATTGGGTGAGTTGGTTTGCGTTAAGCTATACCTAATATAGCTATTATTGTTTGAATTAAAGAAGAACTAATACTAATTAATGGTTCATATTTTTTAATAAATTCCCACAATTTATTTAGTGTGTTTGGAGTTACTTCTTTACCTTGTTTTATATCATTTAAAATATTAATTATTTCTTGGCTATTAGGCTCTGAATAATAGTTATTATTTATTTCGTTTAGCAATTGTTGTATTTCCGTTGAATTTACAAGGCTTAAATTGAATGTGCCATAATTGCTCACATTAATGTTAATTATGCTATATGATTCATCTATATATGGTCTTGCGTAAATTTTTAAAATCCCCTGATTTATATCACCAAATCGCTCTATTATATGTAAAGAATTATCATAATCATATTTTATAATAGTGCCTGGTCTATATAATTTTTTTAATAAACTAATTTTATTGTATTGCCATGTATTTACCCTTATATAAAAATAATATGAACCATTATCATTATCAGCACATTTTAGTTTTAAGTCGTTTTGAGTATATTTGTGTTTTTGATCATATAAAATGCTGAAAACAATAAATATAATTACAGAAACAACAAAAATAATAAATAAAGGTTCCATAATAGTAATATCTCCTGATCTCAAGGTTAGAATTAAATAATATTTTATATTATATGACAAATTTTGTTATAAAACAAGATTATAAAATCTATTAATAAGTTCCAAACGGCGAGTCGACACCGTTTGGGGCTTTTTATATATAAAAAATTTTAAGAAAGGAGTGTTTTAATGTCAGATAATTGGGTAGTACAAAACCTTGAAAATGCCCTTGATACTTGGAACGAAAATTTATCGGAAATTTGGGGATTGCTTACTCAATCACCGCAGGATTTCGAGGGTGGAGGAATATGGAAAGTCATTGTCAATATCAACGGTGCAGTACAGGCAATCGGTTATGCGTTGCTTGTACTTTTTTTCGTTATAGGAATGGTAAAAACCTGTTCTTCATTTGTTGATGTAAAGAAACCTGAACACGCACTAAAACTATTTATCCGTTTTGCCATTGCTAAAGGCTTGGTAACTTACGGCATGGAGCTTATGCTTGCTCTGTTTGATATTGTGCAGGGTGTTATTTCAACCATTATGAATAGTGCAGGCTTGGGAGCTAATTCAGGTACAACCTTACCTGATGAAATGGTAACTGCTATTGAAGAATGTGGCTTTTTTGAGTCAATACCCCTATGGGCAGTAACCTTAATCGGAAGTCTGTTCATAACGGTTTTGTCATTCATACTGATACTGACCGTTTACGGAAGATTTTTCAAAATATATATGTTTACTGCTCTTGCACCTATTCCGTTTTCAACCTTTGCTGGAGAGCCTACACAAAATGTCGGCAGGTCATTTGTAAAATCGTATTGCGGAGTTCTTCTTGAAGGAGCAGTTATCATACTTGCTTGCATCATTTTTTCACTATATGCGTCATCACCGCCACAGGTCGATACAAGTGCAGCGGCAGTTACTATGGTGTGGAAATATGTTGGAGAGCTTGTATTTAATATGCTTGTTCTTGTTGGAACAGTAAAAATGTCAGACCGTATCATTCACGAAATGATGGGAATGTAAATTAAGGAGAAATTTGTTTGGATATACAAATCAACAAAGAGTTTCGTGATTACAGCGAAACAATATATTTCGGACTTAATATGAGGCAACTTGTTTTCTCTGCCGGAGCAGCAGGAGTAGCAGTTAGCTCATATTTTTTACTCAAACCGTATTTGAGTATGGAAACATTGTCTTGGCTTTGCATAATCCTTGCTGCTCCCTTTGCAGTCCTCGGTTTTGTAACATATAACGGTATGACTGCCGAACAGTTTATATGGGCGTGGCTGAAATCGGAGATTTTAATGCCTAAACGGCTCGTCTTTAAGGCGGAGGACAGACTACGCAGGGAAAGCAATGACGTAATCAGGAAAAAGGAAAGAGAGGTTTTTAAGAATAATGAAAAGTCTTAAAAGAATGAGGAAAAACGAAAAGGAAAAATTCGTTATTCCTAAATCAGTACAAGATGTTATCCCTATCAAAGCCGTCTATAAGGACGGCATTTTTCTTGTGGGTAATAATCTGTATTCAAAAACATTTAAGTTTACCGATATTAACTACAATATCGCAAGTGATGAAGATAAGCAGGAACTTATGAAAGGCTATTGGGCGGTTATAAATTCCTTCGGTGCAGGTGTTACCGTTAAGATGACGATTAACAATCATCAGCTTGACAGAGCAGAATTTGAGAAATCTATTCTTCTTCACTATGAATATGACGGACTTGATAACTACCGTAAGGAGTATAACGATATGCTCATTGACAAAGCGGCTTTATCAAATTGCATAGTGCAGGATAAATACTTTACTGTAACAGTAAGTAAAAAGAGTATTGATGACGCAAGAGCATTTTTCAATCGTGTCGGCAATGACCTTACTGCAAGGCTTTCAAGAATTGACAGTAAATGCCTGCCCGTTAATGCAGAGGAAAGATTGCGTATTTTCCACAATTTTTACCGTTCTGGAGATGAACAAAACTACAACCTTGACCTTGAACTGCTCCAAAATCAAGGCTGTGATATTAGGGACTATATCTGCGCTGATTCAATGGTCTTTGAAAACGATTATATGAAAATCAATGACAAGTATTGCAGAGTGGTTTTCCTACGTAATTACGGAACATTTGTAAGTGATGATACAATTGCAGAGCTGACATCAATTAACAGAAATCTTATGCTTTCCGTTGATTTTCTTCCTACACCTACGGACGAGGCTACCAAAGAGGTTGACAAGGTGTTACTCGGTATTCAAACTGAAAAGGCAAACTACAACAGAAAGCAGGTGCAAAATCAAAATTACGGTGCTACAAACTATGACCTTGAACAGCGTGAGGCTGAAATTCTTGAAGTCAAAAACGATATGCGAAACCGTGACCAAAGGCTTTACAGCACCTTAATCACTATGGTAATTACCGCCGACACAAAGCAGGAGCTTGACAATGTTACCGATACCGTATTTTCAATGGTATCAAACGGCAGTACGGCACAGTTTGCTATACTTCGTTATCAGCAGCTTGACGGACTTAATACTGTATTGCCATTCGGTGTTAGACGCATTAACTGTTTTAGAACTTTAACTACCGAATCACTTGCGGCATTTATGCCATTTAACGCTCAGGAAGTAAGACACGCTCACGGAACATATTACGGACAAAATACAATAAGCGGTAATATGATTTTCGTTAATCGTAACCAACTGCTTAACGGCAACTGTATCGTTCTCGGTGTTTCCGGCGGAGGTAAATCATTCTTCGTTAAGGAGGATGCAACCTCGATTATACTTGCTAATCCTAATGCAGATGTGCTAATAATCGATCCTGAACGAGAGTACAACTTACTTGTTAATGCTCTCGGCGGCGAGGTTGTCAATATCTCCTCAAATTCCGAAAATCATATCAACGCAATGGATATGAACAAAAACTATGAGGACGATAAAAACCGTATTGCCACAAAGTCAGAATTTATTATGTCACTTTGCGAGCAGCTTATCGGCGGCACAGTTGGGCCAAAAGATAAGTCTATCATTGACCGCTGTTGCCGCAATGTTTATGCAAATTACATTAAGAGTGGGTATAAGATTACACCACCGACATTAAAGGATTTTAGAGAGGAATTATTAAATCAACCTGAAACAGAGGCACAGGAACTTGCTCTTGCTCTTGAGCTTTTCACAGACGGCTCACTTAATACATTCGCTCAACCGACCAATGTTGATATTAACAACCGCCTTATCTGTTATGATATTCTTGACCTAGGAGAGCAGCTACTTCCTGTAGGTATGCTTGTAGTGCTTGATAACATTTTCAACCGAATTACATCTAACAGAACAAAAGGCAGAACAACATACATTTTCATTGATGAAATTTATCTGCTTTTTGCACAGAAATACACGGCTGATTTCCTTTACAGAGTATGGAAACGAGTTAGAAAGTACGGAGCCTTCGCAACAGGTATTACGCAGAATGTTGGAGATATGCTTCAAAGCAACACGGCAAGAACAATGCTTGCAAACTCCGAATTTACCGTTATGCTTAATCAAAACGGAAGTGATAGGCTTGACCTTTCAAAGCTCCTTAACATTTCGGATAATCAAACAGAGTTCTTTACCAATGTTCAGGCAGGACACGGCTTAATGAAAATCGGTGGACATTTTGTGCCGTATGCTAATGAGTTTCCTAAAAACACAGAACTTTACAAATTAATGACTACTAAACCGGGTGAGGCTTAACAGCCTCACTCGGTTTTTCTCAGGAGGTAGAAGAAATGAAAAAGAAATTATGCGTTTTTGCCCTTATCGTGCTGACTGCAATTTTTGCGGTCAGCACACATTTTTTGCTCGCTCAAAACATTGAGGATAAAAAACAAATGGACGATTTTGAAGAAATACAGGACATTGTTGACGATAACTCAAACGATATATACTCACTTGGTATATACTCGGATTTATATGGGCAAAACAGCGATTTTATGGCTTGGATAAAGATAGCTGGGACAAACATCAACTATCCTGTAATGCGTTCAAAAGACAATCCTAACTATTATCTAAATCACAATTTCAATAAGGAATACTCTCGTTTCGGTGTTCCGTATATAAAGGAGGATTGCGATATGCAATCTGACAATATTGTAATCTACGGACACAATATGCAAAACAAATCAATGTTTAACGAGCTAACTAATTACAAGAGTAAACATTTCTATGAAAAGCATAAAATTATTATCATAGATACAGTTTTAGAGCATAGAGAGTATGAGGTTATTGCCGTTTTCAAAACTGTGGCCTACGAAAGCAACAGTTTTGAATATTATAGCTTCGTAAATGCAAGCACAGAAGATGATTACAGAGCTTACATTGAAAAGTGTAAGGCTCTATCTCTTTATGACACAGGCATTGATGCACAATACGGAGATAAGCTTATTACCTTATCAACTTGTGAATATTCACAGGACAACGGAAGATTTGTTGTTGTGGCAAAACTCGTTGATTGATGAGGTGGTTTTATGTCAAACATAAAGATTAAGCAAACGGCTGAAACCGTTATTAAGACCTCGGAGAACATAGGCATTGTCAATGAAAAAATAAAAGATGTCGGTGTTCGTACAAAAGAAAAAATCAATAATGCCACCGAGCAAACTAATTCAAATTCTCCTGAACAGTACGCAGTTGAAAAGATTCAGGAAAAAGCAAAAGACGGCATAGATTACGCCGTCTATGAATTTAACCGCAAGGGCAGAAAAAGTGTTGAGGAAACAAAGAAAAATATTGAAACCGCAAAAATGACACTTGAATATGTTAAGGCTCGCAGAAAAGTACAGCAGGCAGAACGCACAGTTAAGGAAACGAAAAATACTGTCAATGCAGATGTTACCTTCAGCTCGCAAGCAGAAACACCGAAACCTCCTGTAAAAAATCCGCCAAAACAGGCTAATAACACCATCAAAACAGGAAACGCACAAAACGTTAAGGCAATACAAAAGGCATCAAAAAAAGCAACAGAAAAAGCCTCTGCAAAAGCGGTTAAGAAATCAGCAGAAACAAATGCTATTGCAGTAACTAAAACGGCTGAAAAATCACGCAAGGCAGCAGAACGGTTAAAGCAGACTGCAAAGGAAACAAAAAGATTTGTTCAACTTCTTATTAAGTTCTTGAGAAAAACACTTAAAGCGGCATATACGACGGCTAAAAGCCTTTTATCTGCCGTTATTGCAGGCGGTTGGGTGTCTGTTGCGGTAATTATTCTTTTGTGTCTTTTTGCGGCTCTTGTAAGCTCGTTTTACGGTATATTCTGTTCAACAGAAACATCGGAAACGGGAATGAATATCTCAAGCGTAATTCAGGAAATCAATAATGAATATGACTCGAAAATTGATGAAATTAAATCATCAGGTGATTATGACGAGGTTGAGATAAACGGCATCAAGGCGAATTGGAAAGATATTCTCGCAGTATATGCGGTCAAGGTTACTACCGATAAGGATAACCCTATGGAGATAGCGACCATTGACGAAAACAAAAAATCAATACTACTAAATATCTTTTGGGATATGAACATTATTGATACCAAATCGGAGGAACGCACCAAAACTGAAGAAATAAAATCTACCGATGAACACGGTAACGAAATTATAACCGTTGTTGAAACAAAAATTAAGGTATTAACAATTACCATATTAGGCAAAACGGCAAGTGAAGTAGCAAGTCAATATTACTTTGATGATGAGCAAAATAAATACCTTGACGAGCTTATGAGTGAAAAGAACGATAGGCTATGGGCATCAATCATATTTAATGTTGGTAACAACACAAGCAAAATTGACATTGGCTCAATAGATTTTGCTGATGAAACGGTAAACGATACTCAAAAGAAAATCGTAGCCGTTGCGACTAATTACCAAAACTACGGCATTTCAGCAGGCTCTGGCTACTGTCAAGCGTGGGTTGCTGATGTGTACCAAGCCGTTATAGGCTCACGAGGCTCGGCTCATTGTGCGTTATGTGCCGCAGATATGTGGGCAGTATCAAGTGATTGGAGCAAGATACCTGTGGGAGCAACAGTTTACGGATATGCCTCCAACCCCTACGGTCATGTCGGCATATATATCGGTAACGGACAGGTAATACACAACCTCTCCGGCACAGTAAAGGTACAATCTCTTGAAAGTTGGGTTGAAGGCTTTAACGGGTTTGCTTGGGGTTGGGAGAATGGTAATAATCTATTTAGTAAATAGTAATATAACTTTATAATCTTAATTATAGTTATCAAATCAATGTATAACAACGCAGTCTTGAAAAGACTGCGTTGTTAGTATTATTCAGAAGTAGTTTTTAGCAATATAGAAGTCTGAAAAATTTTTTTGCTATTATTATAATTAGAATCAAGATTTCCAGAGTATCTTTTAACAATTCTTGAAATGCTTTTAAGTCCTATACCATGCAGATTTTTGTTTCTTTTTGTAGATACGTAAAAATCACCAATTGTTTTTGGCTCCGTATCGGATGAATTCATTATGACAAATAAAATATATTTTTCATTACGATTGTCAATATTAAGTTCAATTTGTTTTTTTTCTGATGATTTTGCAGCTTCATAAGCATTTTCAAGCAAATTATCTAACAATGCCGTTAAATCACTATCTGTAATAAATGAGAAATCAATATTCCTAATATCAACTATTAGGTTAATATTATTATCATTACATAGCTGAGCATATCTACTTACTATAACATTCACTAATTTATTATTACTATATTGTTTAAGTGATTTGATTTCATATCCTTCATATATTGAGTCAACATATTCTATAATTTTGTAATTTTCGTTTGAATTTGATAATTCCCTAATATTTAGCAAACATCTTTTTATATCATGTATCAAAATATTTGATGAGTCATATTGCCTTTCTAATTCAAGATAATACTCTTGATTTATTTCTTCTTTTTGTTTTTCGAGTTGAAGCTCTGTGTTTTTAGTTAATGTTGATATGATTTTTTCGTGTACTAAAAATACAATAATGTTAATTATGAGAAGTAGAGAAGAAATTATCATAAAAAGAATGTTTGCTATTTGATCTAAATCAAGATTAATAGATACATATACAAGTGACATAATTAATACTACTGATGTTAATGGAAGAAAAAATAGTAAATATGAGTAATCTTTATCAATTGTGTTTTCCTTTTCCTTTAAAGATATTTTTGAAGCTACATAAGCAAATACAAAGTAAAGAGTTTTTGTTCCTATTGTTTCTAATGTAAATATATATGGATTTGTGGAGTAATTTTTCAAATCAATTTTAAATAATAATGTAGCTAAATATATAATGATTAATTCCGTTACTATCATTAAACTTTCTAATAGCAATACATTGAAAAGCACCTGTTTAATTGATGAATAATAGCATACATATGCTATTGCAAAATTACAGATAAGGAAACTTAATAGATTTAAGTATGGAATATTAGTAAAATTTATTGCAAACTGAATAATAAAAGATACTATATATGATAAAAGTAATTGTTTATTTGACACTTTTTGAGTTAGTTTTTTGCTAAGATATATGTATGAAACAAATTGCTCAAAAATATATGTAAGTAAAAAGCATATTGTTGTCATTTTAAACCTCCTGCAAAATCAAAAAATGCTTTTTTGAAATTAGGGTACTTTCTTTGGGATATATAAGTAGAAATAGTTTCGCATTTACCTTTTCTTAAAACTATAGTTGTTTTATTAAAATCAATTACATTCTGCAAATTAATTAAAATACTATTATGAGAAAATACAAAGCACTCATTTTGATCAATCTTTTGACGTAATTCTTTAGGTTTTATATTTGTATAAAAATCCCCTCTATTAGTATAAATAATAGATCCATATTTTTGATTTTCAATATATAAAATATCTTTTGTTTTTATCAAATGAACTTCACCATTATTAGTTATGGTTATTGTTTTACTAATAAGGCGATATTCTTCAACGGCTTCTTTTAGATTAGAATAAAAGCGGTTTTTATCGATTGGCTTTGATAAGTATCTAAAAACATGTATTCTCATTGCACTATCTAAGTAGTTTTGAAAAGAAGTTAATACAATTACAATAGTATCAGAATTAAATTCTTTTAGTTTTTCCGATAATCTTAATCCATTAATTCCAGGCATTTCAATATCAATAATAGCTATGTCATAAGATTTATTGTCTTTTAATATGAAATCTCCTGAATTCTTTATATCAATTTGAAATTTTAGTCTATATTTCTTTTCAAAAATAGAGATAAGTTCCTTTATTTGTTTTGTTATTTCAGGATTATCATCACATATTAATAATTTAATCATTAAAAATCCCCTCCAATTATTTAATTATACATTATTGGAGGGGATTTGTCACTATTTTACTTTTGTTGATTTAATACACATTGAATTATATCACTAATAAGAGATAAAGATTTGTCATTACATAATTTTAAATTATCAATTATACTTTGAGGAATATCATTAGTTTTTATCGTGCCTAAGAGAAACATATCTGGAGTAGTTTCCAATTTTAAACATAGGTTAGCGAATGTCGTTAAGCTTGGTATAGAATGACCGTTTTCAATATTAGATAAATAGTTGTTTGATAAATCTGCCATCTCTGCTAATTCGTTTTGTTTATAACCTAGTGCCATTCTTCTTTGTGCAATTCGTTTTCCCAAAGATTCAAAATCGATATACATAAATAATCACCTCATTTTTATACTAACAAGAGTGATTTCCATTGTTAACAAAGTATAAGTGTAATATACACTTACAAATTAAAAATATGTAATATTTCAAAATAAATATACTTTTACATTACAAAAAACAGAAAAATATCTATAAATTTATCGTTTTTGCTAAATTCTATATCGTTATTTCTATTTTAAACAAAAGCAGTTAATAATATGTTAAAATTCCAAGTAAGGAGTGATGTATTATGAAAAAAATAAAAAATCTTTTGAAAAAAATCTCACCAGCAATCGTTTGCTGCTTAACAATTGTTTTAGCAATTAACGCTAATTCGGCAAGTTGTTTTCTTATTAATGAACCAAAAGAACCGAAACCAGTAGAAAAATTCAAATTATTTAAATAATGGATATGTTTTATAAAAAACTATCTTTGTATTTATCAAAGAATCAAAATATTAGTAAAGATGATGAAGAATTATATGAATATGCTGCTAAAGTAGTGACTCATGGAATTATTAATATTTTTATTACAATTTTAATTGGTATATTTTTTGGAATGTTAAAAGAATGCATATGTTTATTTATAACTTTTTTCATTTTGAGAAAATATACAGGTGGCTTACATGCCAGCAAATATATTTATTGTCTCATTAGTTCAATTGTTTTAATGATATTATCATTATTCATAATTCAATACTTAGAACAAAATTCTTGTCATATGTTGTTTTTAGGTATATTGATTGTTTTTACAATATTGATTTGGATTTTTGCGCCTATTGATAATAAAAGAAAGAAACTATCAATTAAAGAGAAAAAGGTATATAAATATTTTTCTGTGATTTTGTCATTGTTTTTTTTATTAATAGTTTTGGTTCTTATGTACAAGAACTTTATTATAGCGTATTCATTCGGTATTGGAGTAATCATTACATCCATATTATTGATATTAGCCTTTTTTAAAGATAAGTTGTTTCAAATAGGTGGATAATATGTTGTCTAATTTAAAATATATGTTGTCAAATTGGATTGAGTGGGATAAAAAAAGTTTACTTTTTTTCTTTGTCAGAGTCCCAGCTCTTGTTCTTCAGCCGATTGTAACGGCATACATACCAAAGGCTATGATTGACTGCATTGAAAAGGGTGTTACAACAGAGCGGTTAATTCTTGTTGTTGCACTTTTAAGTCTACTTTTAACCTTTACCATATGGATGAATCCATTTATGAAGGAACTTATCAGAGGCGGTGCAAGAATTGTAAGAATGCGCTATGCTGTTATGGCATTCCGCAAAAATCTTTCAACAGATTATGTAAACATAGAAAGCCTTGAGGGCAGAGAGCTGCACAAAAGAGCAGAAGCCTTTTACAATGCAAGGTTTTCATCGGGTGCAGATTTCATTGAAGAATGCAACAATTTTCTTGTTTGTATAATCGGCGTTATTGCATCTACCATTTTGATTTACAAAATCAACATTTTAATGATTCTGCTTATTCTTTTAACCTGCGTTGGCGAATTTATCATATTAAAGGTTTTAAATAAAAAGCAGAAAATAACGCTTGATGACAGTTCAAAGCTTTCATCAAAGCTTGATTATTTTTATAAATTGAGCAAAAGCAGTAATGCCTCTAAAGATATTAAATTGTACGGCTTTCAGGATTATTTTATTTACACAGTTGCTAAAATCACATCTAATATTGAAAAAATAATTGCAAAATACACAAATCAGAGTGCGTCAGTAAGCGGAATAAGAGCAGTATTAAATCTGATTCGCCAGCTTATTTCTTATGTATATCTAATTTATCTTGTAACAATTGGCTGTTTAACGGTATCAGAATTCGTTTTTTATTTCGGAATTATTACAGGCTTTTCAAACTGGATTGTTAACCTTGTTTTTTCCTATTCAAAAATTGAACGCAGTGCGAACGATTGTGCCGTTTTCCGCAAATATATTGAAAGCGAAAACGAGAGCAAGGATAAGCCTGATGTTGATTTCAGCGAGATTGAATCTATTGAATTCAAAGATGTTTCATTTACATATCCATCTGCTGAAAAAAGCACCATCAACAATATGTCTTTTAAAATAAACAAAGGCGAAAACATTGCAATCGTCGGCGAAAACGGAGCAGGCAAAACAACAGCTATCAAGCTGCTCTGCGGTCTTTATTATCCTACAAACGGCGATATACTGATTAATGGTAAGAGCAGCAGAGATTTTTCAAGCGAAAGCTATTTTGATTTATTTTCAGCCGTTTTTCAGGATTATTTCTTTATGCCAATGACCATTGCTGAAAATATCAGTGCAGAAATGGATTATGACAAGGAAAAGCTTTATTCTGCATTTAAGAAAGCAGGCATTCTGGAAAAGATAAATGCATTGCCGAATAAGGAAAATGCACTGATGGACAAGAATGTTTATAAAAACGCAGTTGATTTTTCCGGCGGAGAAAAGCAGAAATTGCTTCTTGCAAAGGCTGTTTACAAGAACGCCCCTGTTCTTATTCTTGATGAACCGACAGCAGCGCTTGATCCGATTTCCGAAAACGAGCTTTATCTGAAATATAATGAATTAACAGAAAACAAGATTTCGTTTTTTATTTCTCACAGGCTTTCTTCAACACGCTTCTGTAACAGAATTTTATTTGTTAAAGACGGCAGAATTGCTGAAAGCGGAACGCACGAGGAGCTTATGGCACAAAAGGGTGCATATTACAGAATGTATCAGATTCAGAGCTACTACTATAAGGAAACGGAGGTGGCTGTGAATGAGTAATATGAAAACAGTTATTAAGATTTACAAGGAAATTCATAGCCTTGAAAAAAAGGTTTTGCCATCTGTAACAGTTCAGTCCATCGTTTCATCACTTAAACCATTTATAAACATACTGTTTACGGCTAAAATTATAAATCTATTGAGTGACGGCAAGGATTTCAAAACCGTTATGCTCTACATAACGATTGCCGTTGCAATAAACTTTATCCTGTTTTTCCTTGACAGTTTTCTGGATGAATACAGCCAGAATTTAAGAAATCTTTTGCTGAACAAGGAAAACAAAAAGGTTGCTTCCAAGTTGTTCAAAACAGAATATCAGAAACTTGAAAACAGTGAATTTAAAGAATTGATTCATAAGCATGAGGAAGCCGAAAAAAGCAGATGGTCACGCTTTCCCTATTTTGTTTGGACCACCTACAGATTTTTAAGCGGTTTATTTACTTTAATTATTTCGGTTGTTATTATCTTTCCTCTTCTTAAGGTAGGATTTACCCGAACAGGAGATACCTTTTTTGAAAAGCCGATTTTCCTGATTACAATCATCAGTGCAATCCTTGCAATGGCGGTTATCATTCTTGTTGTTGCGGTGAATATCAACAAATCTTATTTAAAGGCAAATGAAAGCTACGCTGAGCTTGATAGGATTTTTTATTCCTTCCTTGACATTTTCGGAGATTACAGAACAGGCAAAGAAATCAGAATTTACAAGGAACAGGGTTTAATAGACAGCATTGCAACAAGCAAGATTTTAACAGACGGCGAAAAGACACTTCGTAAAATCTCTATGCATACAGCAAAGGCAAGCTCCTTTGTTGCGATACTTGGCGCAGTAGTCGGCTTTGGTGTTTATCTGTTTATCGGCATTAAAGGTCTGCTTGGTCTTTTCAGTATCGGTTCACTTGTGCTTTACTGCGGCTCGTTTATGCAGATTATAAACGGCATTATGATGATGGCTAACACATTTGGAAAGCTTCAGGAAATTATACCACTTGCAAAACGATATTTTGAAATTCTTGATACAAAAGATGATATGGAATACGGCGAAAAGGAGATTGACTTAACAGATAAGTTTGAAATAGAATGCAAAAATGTTTCCTTCAAATACCCAAATACAGATACATATGCTCTGCAAAATGTTAATCTTAAAATAAAAAACGGTGAACATCTTGCAGTTGTTGGCAGAAACGGCAGCGGCAAAACAACATTTATTAAACTGCTTTGTAGACTACATGATGTTACAGACGGTGAAATACTGATTAACGGCACCAACATTAAGGAATACACAAAGGAAAGTATAATGTGCCTGTATTCCGTTGTTTTTCAGGATTTCAAAATCTTTTCAACAACGCTTTCACAGAACATTGCGGCAGGCGAAGAATACAATTATGATAAGCTTTATAAAGTGCTTGATGAGTCGAATATTAAAGATAGGGTGCTGAAAATGGAAAACAAGGAACGCACTTATCTATATAAGGATTTAGACAAATCAGGTGTTGAGATTTCAGGCGGCGAGGCACAAAAGCTTGCCCTTGCAAGGGCATTATACAAGGATGCACCGATTGTTATTCTTGACGAGCCAACGGCGGCGCTTGATCCGATTGCCGAACATGAAATATACAGCCGATTTAATTCCTTTGTTGAAAACAAAACTGCAATATACATTTCACACAGACTATCAAGCTGTGCGTTTTGCAATCATATTGCTGTGTTTGACAATGCAAAGCTTATTGAATTTGGCACACATCAGACTCTAATTAACAATAACGGCAAATATGCCGATTTGTGGAATGCCCAGGCGCAGTATTATATTTTAAAGTAATTATTTAAAACGAGGTGTAGTTTATATGGAAAACTTATTAAATGATATTCACAAACTAAATGAATTAATAACTAATTCAAAAGGAATACAGAAGAGTAACGCTTATATAAGCAAGAAAAAGAATATTGGCACAGCTGTATATAATAAAAACAAACAAATTGAGGAAAAGCAAATTGATTTATTGTATAAACAGAAAATATTTAATGAGGTTGTTTGTAATGAACTCGACAAATTCGATAGAATTAACATACCAATAATTGGTATGAAAGGAGTTTTTATTCAGCATGAATATTATAAATCACTTGATAGAGTCTTTGATGATATAGATATATTAGTACCAAGTTATAATGCACAGAGCTTTTATGAAGGTCTTAAAAATATAGGTTACAGAATTGAATTAAGAACAATGTATGATAATCCTTTTATAAGTATGAAGTTTATTCCGGATAAATATATGGATAATACACAAACACTAATGCTGAAAAATAAAAATAATGGTGTTCCAATTGATTTGCACAGTAATTTAAATATAACTAATGCTCATTTCACGAAATCTAATACAAAATTTGATACGGACGAATTTTTTAAAAATTCAAAACCTTTTAAATCTTATAAAAATATTCGGGTGTTTGAAAAATATGATAATTTATGTGTATTAATTCGTCACTTGATGAAACATCATGTTTTTTATGGTAAAACACAAACAGGACTCGGGACTCCTATTCAACATGTTTTAGATTTAGCTGTTATCATCAATTCTGATGATTTTGATGATACTTTATTATATGAAAGAGCAAAAAAATATAATATTATTCCTGAAACACTTTTTTGTTTACTACTATACAATAAAATATTTGTTAGTGGAAGGTACATTAATATGAATCCATACATTAATGAATTAAATAAACTAAATTACGAATTTAAATGGTTACCTATATTAAAGACTGCAATAGACATGAAAATTTCAGACTTAATGATTGGTGATTTCGGTGAAGAATTCCCAAAACTTCAAAAAGCAGTTGATTTTTGTGAATCATTAACCATTGAGAATTTAAACTGGTTCATTCAAGCATTTATTTTAAGCCTTAATATAAAATGGCTAATTTAATTATTTGAAAATAAAAGTTGGAGGAAATTGTTTATATGACTAACAGATTATTTGCCACTATAAAAACAAAACCATGCCCTTTTAATTGTATATATTGTTTTACTAAATGTGAAAATTTTAAACAGAATATTTTTTTGGATTCCTTATCCGTAAAAGAATTATATGATGTAACTGATGATTTTGAAACAATACAACCAGCATGCGATACAGAATTTCTTCTTCATCCTAAATGGAAAGAAATTTTATTGAGATTATCAACATTAAATAAAAATATTAGTTTTGCAACAAAAATGGCAATAAGTGATGAAGACGCTGAGTTTTTGGGAAATGTTAATAAGTTGTTAAGTGTTAATAAAAAAGTTCTCAATATAGGTGTTACTATTATAAAAATAGATAACTATAAAGAACTTGAGCCGAATGCACCTACACCAATAGCTCGAATTGAGACATTGAAAAAATTATATAATGTTGGTATTAAAACCAATGTTATAATGCGACCAATATTTCCCAATTTAACTTCATCGGAAATTGAGTATATAATTGAAAAAACATATAATTATGCAGTTGGTTATTTAGTTGGACCATTATATATTAATGATGCTGTCAAATTGTATTTGAATAATAATAATTTTAATTTTTCATTAATGAAGAAAAATCCAGATTGGAATCAATCTAAAGAACTTGATGTTGCATATTGTCACGAAATCATAACTTGTGTAGCAGAAATTGCTGCTAAATTTAAAAAACAGGTTTTCTTTTCAAATGAGCAATGTGTGTCGTATATTATAAGTAATGAGTTTGGAGGAAGAAACTATGATTAATATTATTCCAACTTTAACTGTAATGGATACATACGAGGAGTATGAAGTGATGATTAACAATTTCATTGCTTCTGATTCTAATTTATTTCGTTGTAATGCAACAAGATTTGACAATAATACATATATTAATAGTATAAAAATTTTGCAAGAAATTTATTACAAGAAAAAGCAAAAATATTTCAATCTTTTACTTGATATTCCATGTCCAAAAGAAAAAATAAGAGTTGAATTTAAATCTGACGAAAATGATATTTTAATAAAAGAAGGAGAGATATTAAATATTACTAACGATAAAAATGAATTCGATGGTGATATGATTTTTGTTGACATAGGATTTAATCAAATTGAAGTTGGTGAAACTATTATACTTGGTGATGGAGATCTATTTATTAAAGTAATATCAAAACTACAGCATAAACTAATCTGTAAATGTTTGAATACTGGTATATTGGGGTATCGCAAAGCTTTATATACCTCTAGGATTTCCTGTAAAAAAACAAGCAACGAAACGGTTTACAATAATATAAAATTAATTGAAACTTTAAGACCTACACATATTGCTTTATCTTTTGTTGAAGACGTACAGGATATAACCAATTTTAAAAACAGCATAAAAGAAATACGAAATTACAATCCAACAATAATTTCAAAACTGGAAACTAAATGTGCAATAGATAATCTTGAAGATTTAATTAAAGCATCTCCAAATGTTATGATTGCTCGAGGGGATTTAGCACTATCAGCTGGTTATGAAATGTTATTTAAATATCAAAATGAAATAATTGAAAAATGTAGTGAAATAAATAATTGTGGTGTATATTTTGCTTCTGAAATTATTAATTCATTAGTAAATTCTCCGGTTCCAACACGACCAGAAATTTGTGATTTAGCCAATATGATAAACCAGGGTGCTAAAAATATAATCTTGTCAGGACCACTATGTAGATATAATAATTATAATATTGCGGTAAAATATATTAATAATTTATATGATATTTATCATATAAGATAGGATTAAAATCAAGATGAATGAATATTTAATACAAGAAACAAAAGAATATATAAAAAATATTTTCAACAATAATTATGACGGACATGATTATTATCATTCAATAAGAGTGTACGAAATCGCTACAAAAATCGCTATTGAAGAAAAAGCAAATTTATTTGTTGTACAATTATCTGCATTACTACATGATATTGATGATAGAAAAGTTTTGAACAATCCAAATAATGATTCTGTTAGAGATTTTCTTGGGAAAAATAATGTTCCCAAAACAATAATTGATGATATTTGTAATAATATTAATGATGTTTCATTTTTTGGGATAGATTCTGTAATACCACGAACTCTTGAAGGAAAGTGTGTTCAAGATGCTGATAGGTTAGATGCTATTGGTGCTATTGGTATTGCTCGTGCTTTTGCATTTGGTGGTAGTAACAAAAGATTGATTTATGATCCTAAATCGGAACCGATTTATAATATGAATAAAGAAATATATATTAAAAATAATTCCTCAACTATAAATCATTTTTATGAAAAATTATTTTTGATAAAAGATATGATGAATACTAAAATTGGTCAAACAATGGCTTTAGAACGAGATTATTATATGCGAACTTTTCTTGATGAATTTTTTGCAGAATGGAATTGTAAAAAATAGTTACAAATGATTTTTTAATTGAATTGGCAAATAATTAATTTGATTTATATTTTTAATATAGTTATGTTTTTACTATTGAAAATTAATTATAATTACAATTCTTATAAAATTGAATAATTGATAAAATTTATGATAGTTTATTTCAACACCAAACAACGTAAGAAAATAGGTGCATACCTAATTTCTTGCGTTGTTTTTTTATAAAAAAATAAAATGCTATGTAAGTGGCAGCCATATATAGCTGAGTATCCATAACCTCTGAATTTTTGAAAATTAGGACAATTCAAAATTCGGAGGTTTATTTATGAAAAAGATTTGTGAGATATGTGATGTGTCTCAAGAATATGAAATGAAAGAAAACTCTATTTTAGTTTGTGTTAGTGATTTGGATCAGGACAGACTCTTTTCTATACTGCCTGAATTGAAAAAGAATTTTAATAAAGTTTTTAACAATAATGAATGGCAGCAGTATTTAGAAATCAACAAGTTATATAACCGAAACGAATCTAAACACTATATGCGAGAAATAAGAAAATCAAAAAAAGTGGAAGCAGATGCTTTAATGAGGTACGAAACAGACACCATTAATGAAATTCTAAACAATTCTGAATTGAAAACCAAAATTGAATTTGCGTTATCAACATTAGCACCTGTTCCGAAAAGAAGATTCTTAAAACACTATTCAGAACACATTACATACAGAGAAATTGCAAAGGAGGAAAATAAAGCGGTATCAACAATTTTTGAGTCTATAATGACTGCTCGAAAAAAGTTTTTGAAAAATTTTGAATGATATCCCGAACAAAACACCCCGAACAAGTTGAAGTTTATGAAAGGACTTGCTTTCATACAACTGAATAAGTCAGTCATTAAATACATTCCTGTTGTTGTGAAAATCACAAGCTACCTTAATAATTACGCCAAGACGCATTATGCCGAGCGAACAATAATTATTATAAAAATCGGATTGCTACCGATTTGGCGATAACAGACAGCAGGCATAATGATACTCCTGTCTAGCCACAGTCCGAGCGTTAAGAGCGTCGCAGGCAATGGGGACAGCTCGGAGAAACTCGGAGAGGTAAAATTCCTGTGGAACTGATTAGCAATCAGCCGTTTAATGATTCCTTATTTGCAATTCGGGATGTTGAGGACAAATAGAATTGCTTTCATATATAACAGCCGATGGATTAATGCTGTCGGCTGTTTCTTACATAGACAAAGTCTATTAAGGAGGTTTATTTATGAAAGGAAAAATTTTAAGAGGAGATATTTTCTATGCTGATTTAGGAAGAGGAATAGGCTCCGAACAAAAAGGATACAGACCTGTACTTATTATTCAAAACAATGTAGGCAACAAATACAGTCCTACTGTTATTGTTGCATCAATTACAAGTAAAGTCGGAGTAAAAGCAAAAATGCCCACGCATTATTTTGTTAATACCGAAAGCGGTCTTGAAGCACCGTCGGTTGTTCTGCTTGAACAAATACGGACTATTGATAAAAAGCGATTAGATTCATATATAGGTCATTTAAGTGATACGCATATTAACTGTATAGATAAAGCTCTTGCCATAAGTGTAGGACTTCAAGATAAATCTTTATAGACGTAATATATATGAAAATAATTAATGGATAAGAAGGTGTCAATGTTAATGGAAAAAGTATTATTAAGTATTAAGGAAGTTTGTGAGTATACCGGTTGGGGTATGACAAAAACAAGAGAAATATTAAAAAGACCTGAAAGCAGATTTACAGTTAGAGTAGGGAATAGACTATATGTAAATAAAGAACTTTTTGATGAATATTTAGTCAAATGTGCAAAATATCAGATTGATATATAATCGCATAATTGAAAGATTTGAAATAATGATTATCATTGTGAGTGTAATATCGATATTTCAAATTTTAAGAAATGAGGTAATTCTTTATGGGCAAAGATTTAAAAGGAAAGGAAATAGGTAAAGGTTTTCATCAAAGAAAAGACGGAAGGTATGAGGCAAGAGCTCAAATAAACGGAAAGACGATAGATATTTGTAATAAAAGTTTGACTGCTTTGAGAAAGATATTTGATGAAGAAAAAGCGAAGGTATTAAGAGATGAATATAATATTAGACCAAATGAAACATTGTTATCTTGGTATAATGAGTGGTTTGAGAAGTGTAAAGCTCCTCAACTGAAAAATGAAATGTGTGCTAAAAAATATGATGCAAAAATCAAGAATACATATTTATCTATTCTTGGTGAGAAAAAACTTGAATATTTATCTCAATTGGATATTCAGCAGGCAACGAATGAACTTATAGCCAAAGGATATGTTCAAAGGACATTGGAGGAGGCATTAAGTGCTATTAAACAATGTATAAATGCCGCAATTGCCAATAAGATTATGCAGCATAATGTTTGTCTTGGCGTGCGTGTAAAAGATGCCAAACCTATTGCAGAACGAAGAGTTCTCGAACATTGGGAACAGGATTTGTTTATATCTCAGATTGAAGGAACATTCTATTACGAGCCATATATGATTTTGATGCTTACCGGAATGAGAATAGGGGAGTTTTCTGCATTGAGATGGAGTGATATAGATTTCTATAAAAAAGAAATTTATATTAAACGCTCTATGTCAACTGCTTATATAGATGGGATAAAATATGAAGAGATAACTTCACCTAAAACAATATCAGGTTTTAGAACTATTCCATTCTTTAGCAATGTAGAACAGCTTTTTAAAGATTGGAGAGATAAGCAAAGTATTTGTAAAAGCAAAATGGGGAAGAGATGGAGAGCAAAAGAAGAATTTGGTGATTTGGTTTTTACTACAAAATATGGCTCTCCGTTAACCAGATATGCTTTAGCTCATACCACACAAATTATCATTAAAAATATGCGTGCTATTGAAGGATATAATGCTCAAAATGAAGGTCGAGAGCCAAGATTTATTGATAATATATATCCACACGCATTCAGACACACTTTTGCAACAAGATGTTTTGAAAAAAAGATGGAGCCGTACTTTGTTCAAAAAATTATGGGACATGCAAATTACAGTACAACATTATCCTATACTCATATATTAGAAAATAAGTCCAATATGGAAAAAATGAAAGGCGAGGATTTGCTTGGTTTAGTATCTTGATTTGTTATTTATAGGCCTTTTTAATCCTGAGAAATATTTCTCAGGATTTTTCTGCTTGCATATGATGAATAGTTGCTTTTTTAGATAAAGAATTATTAGGCATATTTTATTTATGATAGTATTTCGTTTTGTGAATTACGAATTATTGTGAAAAATATTTATTTAATAATACTATATTTTAAATTTGATTATTAATTTAAGATGTGTTACTATTAATTTAATAAAATATGTTAGGTTGTGTTAATTTTGGAATCTGTTTTTTATTTAAAAAACGGTATTTCTATAAATGAACTTTCTTTTATACAAAAACATGATGATATGTTTTATATTGAAAGTGTCGATAAGAATCAAGAAAAAAGATATTCTTTTGATGGCGATTCGTTGCTTGAAGAGATAGATTTACAGTTAGTTTCTTTATACGATAGATTTCGAGATCTATTTTTTATTGATAAAAATCAGTATTATTTTGAGTATAGTATTTTACCTAATTTTATATGTAATGCTGGATATGATTCGGACTGTGCTTTAACTAAAACAGACCTTATTGAATTGTTGAAAAATGATGATTTGTTTCTTAATATTGAAAATCGATTTAAGCATCTATATTTTAATGACTGCTGTTTTCTTATAAGAACGATTCAAAATCTCATGATGAATTTGCAGAATGATTTTATCAATTATTATGTTGAATTACCTAATGTTGGAGAATACAGCAAGACTTTTAATAGAGATGGTGTCTTTTTTGAAGTTTCTAATATTACAACAAATATTTCTAATTTAGTGGACAATTATTTTATAAGAGCATATTCAATTTTAGACTTGTTCTGTAAAATTGCAACTGAAATTGAATTCCCGGAAAAAGAATTTGTTCGTTATAAAAAACTTAATAGTTCAAAAAAGATTTGGGGAGATAGAAAAAATTTAAAAATTAATGGCTCAATCGGAACTATATTTGAGAAATGCGAAACAATTAGCATTATAGAATCTTTAAGAAACGAGATCGTTCATAATGGCTCATGGGAGTTTAGTCCCAAAGTGTTTGTCGTTTGCGAAAATTCTAAAATTATTGAAAGATTTATGCTTTTTCCAGATATTGAACAAGGGCGGTTGGCCACTTTACAAAACAGAAAACATTTTTTTGGCGATGGAATCAAAGTTAATGATAAATTTGTTGAAATCCATTTTGATTTTTTTAAGCGAATTTTCAATACATTAAATTTCTTACTTAAATAAAGTCATATGACTTGATAGCGTGTAGATAAAAGTTTTTTGATTTTGTTATTCATTTTAATAAGTTAATTATATACAGAAAAAGAATTTGAAAACTATTTACAACATTGGGATGCAGTTTATGAAAGCTTATGATAATATTGTTGGTAAAAATAAGTTTTGAGGCGATAGAAATGAGATGCATTTAATCTGCACTTAAAACATATAAAGTTAAAATTGAGGCAACCGACTAATGAGATGTTGCAGAAACATTGAATTTAAGCCAAATTTGAAATCTTTTTTGCAATTCAAATCAACGGCTAATCAAAATTTTAAGAGCATCTCTTTCGAGATGCTCTTTTTTTAGTTGCTTTTAAATTGTTGCATATTCCGATAAGTGTATCATCAGCTTAATAAAAGACAAAATTTGAAAGCGGTAATTCAAACAAGAAAAACACAGATAAATAAATTTCTTTTTTCGGCTGTGATTTATTTAAAGTGAAATTTCGCGGTTTTGCATCATTTCGTAAAACCATTTTCCGCTTACGGCAAAAATGTCGTTGCCCGGTTTTATGATCTTTTCTTTTGAAAGGTCATTTAAAAGAATGCAAATCGCTGCAAAATGCTTGCAGAAATTCGGCTTGATGCAGTCGCAAAACATTTCCGTCAGTCCCGTTTTGTCGTATTTGAAATCAACAATGTGGCAGGTTTTGCCATAAAAATAAGCTGTTCCGATGCCGTCTTTGATAATCAGTGCCGTCAATATGCCGTCGTTTAATAATTCAAGCCCGTCATCAAGCGTTTCCGTGCTGCAGGGGATTTTTTTCAAATCGCAAAAATATCCTTCGCCGCATATGAATTCATCGGGTTCATCACCCTCAAATTGCGGCACAAACGGAGGAACAAACCAAGATAGAATTTGCTCTCTTGTTGCCGTGGTACCTGTTGTTGAAATCATAAAGTTTTCAAATTTTTTAAAGCTGCCGTGTACCGTTAAATCAAGCTTTGCGATAACATCCTTGTATTGCTTTCTGCTTATTTTAAATTTTGTTATAACTTCGGTAACAACTCCGCTGCTTCCGTAGTATTTACCGTCAACAAAAACTCTGTCACCTTCATTAAGGTTGAATTTGTTGTTGTAGTAGGGAAGCTCTACACCGTTGTTAAATCTTACCGTTACAACATTATTTATTGCTTTGCCGCAGTTTGCGGGTTGCTTTTCTTTTTGCAAAATCTCTGCTGCCTCGGCTTTAGAGTCGTTTGTGTTAAAACCGATTGTGTTCATATGCTTACCTCCCGTTTTTCTTTCTGATTTCACTATATCAGATGCTATTTTGCTTTGCAAGGCAAATTTGAAGTGAGTACATATAGTTGGACTGTGCTTGCCGATTGTGCTTTTGTCGCCTGAATGCTGAGGTTTCCGTTAAAATGATATACAATGAAACTTTTTTGTTATATATTTAAATTTATAAATAATATAATAATTCTGGCAAAAAATAGTTGTAATTATAAACCTGAAGTGATAAAATACACAAGAATGGATAATTATATTCATGCGAAAAATTATTAAGGAGGATATTCGTGTGGTTGAACCTACAGTAAATGAAACCGAGGCTCGTAAAAGACTTGTTTCTTTGTTTGATGACGGCGTTTTCACAGAAATTGACGCTTTCGCAAAATCAGCAAACGGCGATGTAGAAGCTGTTGCAGGATTCGGAACTGTCGGCGGTGCTCCTGTTTACGCATTCTCTCAGGATATCGGTGCAAACGGCGGCGCAGTCAGCGTGGCTCAGTGTTCAAAAATTAAAAAAATATATGATCTTGCCAAAAAAACAGGGTGCCCTGTTGTAGGCATTTATGATTCAAACGGCATGAGCTTGAAAGAAGGCTTTGAGGGCCTTTCGGCTTACGGCGAAATTTTAAAGGCATCCGCTTGCGTTTCCGGCGTTGTGCCTCAAATCTCAATTGTTGCAGGTGCGGCTCTCGGCACAACTGCTCTTGTTGCTAATATGGCAGATATTGTTGTTGCGGTTAAGGATGCAGATTTCTATCTCAGCACTCCTTCTGAGGTTTCAGCTCAGGATTGCGCAGAGGCAGGCACGGTTGATATAGTTGCCGATGATATGGCTTCTGCAATAGACAGTGTAAGAAATATCATCACAATGCTTCCGTCAAACAATCTCAGCGGTGCTCCCATTTTTGATTTTGAGGATTCCGCTGTTGCTGTTGATACGGGCGCTTCTGCAAGGGATATTGTTTTTGCAACCGCAGATTCCGGCAGCGTTATAGAGCTTAAAAGCGCATATGCGGATAATGCCGTAACGGCAATCGGCTCGGTAATGGGTGCAACAACAGGATTTGTCGCTTTTGACGGCGCAAACCTTTGCCCTGCCTGTGCTTATAAGGCAGAGGCTTTCGTTAAATTCTGTGATGCTTTCAATATTCCGATTGTAACATTTGTTAATGCTTCCGGCATAATCAAAGAAAAAGAAAACCAAATGCTTGTTGCGGCCACAAAGCTTACAACGGCATATGCTTCGGCAACTTGCCCCAAGCTTTCCGTTATAATCGGCCAAGCAGTGGGTGCGGCGTATATTGCTCTTGCAGGCAGAGGCTCTAATGCAGACCTTGTTTATGCTTGGGATACGGCAGTTATCTCTCCGCTTTCAACAAAAGCGGCTGTGGCTTTTCTCTTTAATGATCGCCTTGCAAACGGCGAAAGCAGAGATGCGCTTGAAAAGGAATATGAATCTGATATGGCTTCACCGTTCACTGCAGCGGCTTGCGGCGCCGTTGATGATGTTTTCGTTCCGGCTGAAACAAGAAATAAGGTTATTGCGGCTCTTGATGTGCTTGCAGGTAAAAGGGAAACCACAATTCCCAGAAAACATTCCGTTAAATAATTGGAGGATATATAAATGAAAAGATACACAATCACCGTAAACGGCACAGCTTATGATGTAACAGTTGATGAAGCAAACGGCGCTGCTCCTGCGGCAGCTCCCGTTCAGGCAGCGGCACCTGCTCCGGCAGCGGCTCCCGCACCTGCAGCAGCACCTGCTCCGGCAGCTAAGCCGGCAGCAACAGGTTCTGAGGGCGCTGTTAAGGTTGATGCTCCTATGCCCGGCACAATTCTTGACGTTAAGGTAAGCGTTGGCGCTTCCGTAAGTTCGGGAGAGGTTATCTGCATCCTTGAGGCTATGAAAATGGAAAACGAAATCGTTGCTCCTCAGGCAGGCACTGTTTCTTCCGTAAATGTTTCAAAGGGCGACAGTGTTGAAGCCGGCCAGGTTATCATTACAATGAATTAAGAGGTGTCAATATGGCAAAAATTGGTGTTACCGAAACCGTTCTGCGTGATGCACATCAGTCTTTGATTGCCACTCGTATGAGAACGGATGAATTCGAGGGTATCCTTGAAAAAATGGATGATATCGGCTATCACTCTCTTGAATGTTGGGGCGGCGCAACATTTGATTCCTGCCTCCGCTTTCTTGATGAAGATCCTTGGGAAAGGCTTCGCCTCATCCGCAGAAAATGTCCCAAAACAAAGCTCCAAATGCTTTTCAGAGGTCAAAATATGCTTGGCTATCGCCATTATGCAGACGACCTTGTTGATTATTTCGTAAAAAAGAGTATCGATAACGGCATTGATATTCTTCGTATATTTGATGCGCTTAACGATGTTCGTAATTTGGAAACCGCAATAAATGCGGCAAAGAAATACGGCGGACATGTTCAGGCGGCTATTTCTTACACAACAGGCCCTGTTTTTGATGAGGCTTATTATTGCCACTATGCAAAGCAGCTTGAGGATGCAGGTGCAGATTCAATCTGCATTAAGGATATGGCAGGCTTGCTCACTCCTTACGGCACTTATAATCTTGTTAAGGCTCTTAAGGAAACAGTTAATATTCCTATTCAGCTTCATTCTCACTACACTTCCGGCCTTGCATCAATGGTTCACCTCAAAGGTATTGAGGCCGGCGTTGATGTTATAGACACGGCTATCAGCCCGCTTGCAATGGGCACATCTCACCCGGCAACGGAATCAATGGTTGCTGCTCTTCAGGGCACCGAGTATGATACGGGCCTTGATCTTAAAGCGCTTACGGAAATTCGTGATTTCTTCACTCCGCTTCGTGAAAAATATATTAAAGAGGGTCTTCTCAATCCCAAAATGCTTGGCGTTGATGCAAACACCTTGCTTTATCAGGTTCCCGGCGGAATGCTTTCAAATCTTCTTAATCAGCTCAAACAAGCTGGAAAAGAAGATAAGCTTGATGAAGTGCTTGCAGAGGTTCCCCGTGTTCGTAAAGACAGCGGTTATCCGCCGCTTGTAACTCCCACATCGCAAATTGTGGGCACTCAGTCCGTATTCAATGTTATTCTCGGCGAACGCTATAAGATGATAACAAAAGAATTTAAGGATATGGTTGCAGGTAAATACGGTAAAACGCCATGTGATATTGATCCTGAATTCAGAAAGAAAATTTGCGGCGATGAAGAGATAATCGATTGCCGCCCGGCAGATCTTCTTAAGCCTGAGCTTGATAAATTCCGCGATGAAATTAAGGAATATTATGAGCAGGAAGAGGATGTTCTTTCATATGCTCAGTTTGGCGATGTTGCAATAAAGTTCTTCCAAAAAAGAAGAGACAGGCAGTATGGCTTGGACGGTAAGCATGATGACATCGTAAATAAGGTTCATCCCGTATAATATAATTCAATAATTGCTTTAGCAACGGCAGCCGGTGGGTGTTTCCCGCCGGCTTTAAAAAGGCAAAGAATATCAGGCCTTTATTTGAGATTTGCCGTTTTTGTAAAAAAAGGTAAAATATTCTTGCCTTAATGTGTAAATTTTTATTTTTTTGCCCTTGTGCGGTTGACTTTGTCAGCTTATGGGGCTATAATCAATTATAAACTTTTTATAAAAATTTTTATGGGGGTACATAAAATGAAAGTTCTTATGATTGGCGGTACAGGCCTTCTCGGTTCTGCTGCTGCACAGATCTTTGTTGATCGCGGAAATGAAATTAAAACTCTTGCTCTTCCTCCGCTTCCCGAAGGCGCTCCGTTGCCAAAGGAAATGGAAATCGTTTTCCAGGATGCGAATAAGCTTTCCGATGATGAAATGATTGAAATGATGAAGGGCTATGATATGTTCGTATTCGCTACAGGCGTAGACGAAAGAGTTGAATTCCCCGCACCTGTTTATGATTATTATTATAAATATAACATCGCTCCTCTTGAAAGATATCTGCCTCTTGCTAAAAAGGCAGGAATGAAGGGCGCTGTTGTTTGCGGTTCTTATTTCTCTTGGCTTGCTAAAGAGCGTCCCGATATGAAGCTCACTGAAAAGCATCCTTATATCAAAAGCCGTATTGATCAGGAGAATGTATGCGAAAAGTATTCTTCTCCCGATTTCCAGGTTGGCGTTCTTGAACTTCCTTACATCTTCGGCACACAGCCGGGCCGTAAGCCGGTTTGGGTTATCCTTATCGAGCAGCTCCAAAGATTTGAAAAAATGCCTTGCACTCTTTATTCAAAGGGCGGCACTGCAATGCTCACAGTTCGTCAGGTTGGCGAATCAATGGTTGGCGCTGCAGAGCAGGCTTACGCTGCTGCAAGCAAAGGCGAAGGCAAATTCCGTGCATACGGTATTTCTTGCTACAACTACACTTGGTCAAAGTTCCTCAAGATAGTTTATCGTGCAATGGACGGTATTCCGGATAGAAAAATCGTAGGCGTTCCGAAGTGGACCTTCCAGCTTTTCGGTCTCCATATGCGCAAGGATTATGCAAAGCGCAATGTTGATTCAGGTATTGATCCCGTAGGTCTTGCAGATATTATGGATATGAATCTCTTCATTCCCACAGATGATTGCAAAGAACTCGGCTGCACTCCCGATGATATAGAAAAGGCTATTTTCGATTCAATTTCTCTTTCAAAAGCTGCGTATGAAGGTAAGGCAAAGCTTGTTGAAATGAAAGGCGAATAATTTAATATCGCTGCAATAAGAGCAAAGGCTTGTCCTTTGCTCTTTTTTTTACTCGATTTTACGTTATCCGTGCAAAATAAAAGACATTGCTTGTCCTTTGCTCTTTTTTTTACTCGATTTTACCCAAATTTGTTATTAACCAAATGCATTTTGCATATTCTTAATGTATTTTTGTTTTTGATAATTGATTTGGAGGTTTTTGTTTATGAAAATAATAGAATTGTTGAAAGCCTTGCTGCTCGGTATCGTAGAGGGCATAACGGAATGGCTTCCCATCAGCTCAACAGGGCATATGATTCTTGTTGATGAATTTGTTAAAATGGATGTTTCGGCTCAGTTTAAAAGCATGTTTCTTGTTGTTATTCAGCTTGGTGCCATTATGGCTGTTGTTGTGCTATATTTTAAAAAGCTTATGCCGTTTTGGGTTGAAAATAAAAAGCTTGTGCTCAGGAAAGATACTTTGAATATGTGGCTTAAAATCATTGTTTCCTGTTTGCCTGCCGCTATTGTAGGTTTGCTTTTTGATGATAAGCTTGAGGCTCTTTTTTATAATTGGCAAACCGTTGCCGCAATGCTTATAATATTTGGTGTTGTGTTTATTATTGTTGAAAAGGGAAACAAAAATAAACAGCCTAAAATAAATTCTATAAATGATTTTTCTTATAAAACGGCGCTTTTAATCGGCGTTTTTCAGCTCATTGCGGCAGTCTTTCCGGGCACTTCAAGAAGCGGAGCAACAATCGTCGGCGCTTTGCTTCTTGGTGTTTCAAGAGCAGCGGCTGCGGAATATACATTTTTCCTTGCTGTTCCTGTAATGTTCGGCGCAAGCGCTTTGAAACTTGTTAAATTCGGAATGTCTTTTTCGGCTTTTGAAATCTCTGTGCTTATGGTTGGCCTTGTTTCTGCTTTTGCAGTTTCTGTTTTTGCCATTAAGTTTTTGATGAACTATATCAAAAAGCATGATTTCACCGCATTTGGGTGGTACAGAATTGCACTTGGTGCAGCAGTTATTGCTTATTTTGCGCTTGCATAGTTGTTTTAAATTTTTGCATGTAAACAGGGCAGAGTACCTATGTTTCCGTAATTTGTTTTTAACTCACAGCTTCTGAGGTTAAAAATGTATTTCAATGTAATATATATGAAAATAATATATGTATGAATACTACAGTTTTTCCGTTGTGTCATATAAAATCAGATACTAAATTTATTTTCGTCATTTGTAAACAAAATGTAAATAAAAAGACAGGTTTTTTTTAATAATTATGTTGACGAACTCGTGTCTTTATGATAGAATTAGTTTGAAGATTTATAAACGGGAAAGTGTCCCCGTTTGCAAAGTGCCTTTGCGAATCTATTTATTGCTTGGCATCGGGTAACGGTCAGTGCCTGCAAGCAACGGCGCTCCTTTCGCAATGGCAGTTTTTAAGGAGGAAATTTTATGAAAACTAAGAAATCAAAAAGGCTTTTAGCAGTCTTTTTGGCAGCGGTTATGGTGCTCTCAACTTTTGCGGCAATGCCGTTCACTTCTCTTGCAAGCACTCATACCGCCGATGATCTTTATTCTTTGATTCAGCAGTTTGAAAGCAGAGTATCAAGCTGCACTTCTAAGAGTATCTACACAAATCTTGAAAAGTCATATGCCGCTTGGGATCAGGCTTACAGAACTTATGTCTGCACAGAAGCAGGCGCAGAGCTTGGCAGCCTTCCCGACATAGACACGGCATACACAAATCTTAAAACCGAAATGGATAAGATGACTGTGTGGACTCCGTTTAAGTCAACTTATAATCAAATCGATGCAGGCAAAACCACTGCCAACCTCACCGGTGGAGATGAATTTAATAATGTTCTCTACTATGGCGGTATTCAGGGCATGCCTTTCCAGGAAATCAACGGTAAGGGCGACGGCGTTTGCGTATCCGGCAACACTTGGGTAACAGCAGGTATCAGATACGGTAAAGCAGTTCTTCTTTACGATGGCGAAACTCCTTCATTCGTTATTTCCGTTCGCACAAGAAAGTCCTCTTCTAACTGGATAAGTAGCAACGAAAGAGTAAGAAGCGTATCTGTAAACACCGCTCCTTTCGAACTTCGTCATAATTGGCACGGTAACAGCAATGCGGATGATCCGGGTTATGTAACCGAAAACACTTCGTTTATGGAATATCGCCCCGATGTTGCCGGCACACCTTCTCAGAAGAAGGATAAGTTTTGGTATTCAAACACCCTTTATTGGGCCGGTGACGAATCAACCTTCGGCAGTGATTCTGTAAAGCAGTATGACGGCCTTTCATTCCAGGTATACAGTGACAGTGAAAGCAATCAAGCAAACAGAACCGATACTATAGACACAAGTAAAAACACCGATAAGGAAAATATCCCAACAACATATGTTTTAAACTATAAGAGTGTTCTTACTCAGCTTGAGAAGATTCCTTTTGCAACATTGCTCACTTATTCTCCGTCAGTAGTTAAAGGCACACTTGCAAATATCGATTCGGCAACAAGCCTTAATCCTCAGGCGGCAATCACAGGCACAAATCTCACACAAGAGGTTTCTAATCTTTCTGCTTCGCTTGGAAATATTACCACTAACCTTAAAGGTAATATCACCGGTTTGGGCGGTGCCGCAACATTCGATGTTAAAGAATATGTAAATGCCGCAAAGCTTTTTGTTCAGTATACTGCGCTTTATAATGCAGGTAATGCAGACGGTAAATACACAACAAAATCTTGGAATCAGTTTGTTACAATTTATAAAAATGCTGCAGAGCTCTTCGATAATAAGAGCGTCGGCGCAATTCAGCTTAGCACAACTATGCTTGACACTAACGGTAAGCGTGTTGCCGATAACCTCAGAAAAATCCATCTTGTAACAACCGAAAAAATGGTTAATGATACTGCTCTTAAAAAGTATCTCAGTGATTACACATTCTTAACAGAGGCTTATTACACTGCCGAAACTTGGCAGGCACTTTCAAGCGCAGTAACAGAAGCTCTTAAGCTTTATAATGAAGGCGACTACACTCTCGGTATCACACTTGTTGAAAACGAAGAGAATTTGGCAATCTATAATGCAACCCTTGCAAGTGTTAAATCTGCTTGGGAAGGGCTCAGAATATCTTCAGACACTAAGGTATTCGTTCATGGCGGCTACAATTCATATAAAGATATGATAACTTATACTTCGGCATTTGATTCCTCTATGTATAAGGATTATACTTCGGCTGCAGATGTGTTGGCAACAACAACTGCGTTTGTTAACACTCTTCCCAATCTTACTTTCACAACAGAAGCCGATATAATCGGCCAATACACCGCTCAGCTTAAAAATGCTTATGATGCGTTTGATAATTTGCAGCTCAATGGCTTTGCTGCAATTAAAAACGGCACAGTCGTAAACAGAACAACAGGCAACACAGGCGGTGTTGATAAGAATAATGTTCACAGCTATCTTAACGGCCAGATAACATCAATCACCTATTTCAAAACTGTTACCGGCTCAACTTCGTTCAACACAGAGTATGATCTCAGCGTAAGAAACGATTATTATAACTGGGCTAAAAACCGTCCGATTCAGTGGTTTGTTCTCGGCTTCGGCGATTACGGCCAAGATACAGCTCCCGCTTATGATTACGGTGTAATGTCCGTAAAATGGCGTGACGGCGGTATCGCTATGAATAATGTAGACAGCACTTATACTTATCATTCTCTTCTTATGAGAGCTAAGCAGGATAAGTATGAGATGGATAAAAACAGCCTTAAGCTTGAAGCAAGCTCAGACGGTGTTATTTACGGCACCACAACCGTTCAGGTTAATGACCTCGGCGGCATCAAATCCGCTCAGTTCGTAACTCCCGACCTCGCAGAAGGTTGGCAGGCATATACGGGTATCGGAAGCAATTTCGAAACATTCAACCGTATGAACAGTGATGTTAAGCAAACCGTAACTGTTCTTGATATTTCAGATCTTTATGAATCTCTTGCAAGAGCCGATGCTATTGCAACTGCAGCTCAGTCAAATGCTTTCAATTGCTACACACCCGAAAGCTGGGCAGCTTATGTTGCTGCTTATTCGGCAGCTAAGGCAGATCTTGATTATGCTACAATGAGCAATGATCAAATTCTTGCAGAATGTCAAGCAAGAAAAGATAATCTTGATAATGCTATGAACGGCCTTACCTTCAACACTGCAGAAGGTTCTCATAACTATATTGTTCAGGCAGACAATCTTGAAGCAACTTGCACAACAGCAGGTCGTGATCACAGAATTTGTTCTGTTTGCGGCAACGAAATCAATGTTGAAATTCAGGCACTCGGCCATTTGATTCACAATGATTCAAATAAAGACGGTGCAACACATCATCGTTACTGCGAACGCGGCGATGTTGATGAAATCGTAAATTGTACCGATGTAAACGGCGACAGTAAGTGCGATGTCTGCGGTCAGCTTCTTTATACGCAGGCTAATTGGGCAGAATTCAACTCTGCTAAGTCAGAACTTGAAGCAGCTCTTGCAGATTCTGCAAACGGTAATGTGAAATATTCTGCTGCAGCTCTTAATGCTCTTAACACTGCAATCTCTGCAATTGATTTCTATAATTACACTGCAGAAAAGCAAAAGAGCGTTCCGGATTCACAGCAGAGCCTTATTGATAATCAGAAAAATGCAATTGTAAATGCTTTGGCAGCATTCAAGAAGGGTGTTGCAGATTCAAGCGTTTATGATGCAAATGTTTCTAAGGTTGCAGGTCTTAATGCTGATGCTTATAATGTTGAAGCTGTAAGAACTGCAGTTAAGGGAATT
>ENA-OOZG01000143-OOZG01000143.1-human-gut-metagenome-genome-assembly--contig:-NODE-143-length-61384-cov-4.384484_pt1 | contig 61384 bp, 67 predicted proteins | sample MGYA00241706_ERZ501384 | MGnify/ENA primary metagenome ERZ501384 (study PRJEB25962, sample SAMEA2042742) | human gut metagenome | biome: human gut; feature: human-associated habitat; material: faeces...
CATGAAGAAAGAATCTGGATCAGGAAATGCATATGTTACGTTTGAACAGTTATATAAAATTGTTGCAAAACAATTCAAAGATATTCCCAAAGAAGCAGTTGAAAACTCTTTGAAAAATCACCCATTCATTAAAACAGATCCAAACTTTACCAGATCTTTTTATAATATTGAAATGCTCGGGGATGAAGAGAAAGCTGCTCATAATTTTGCGAGACTTCTTTATACCAAGAGAGAGCTTCCGTTTTATCCGGAATTTATCGATCAAATTGAAGAAGAACGGGGATTTGCTTTTGGTGATCAGCAGAGGCAGGCGTTCCAGCTTCTACGTTCGACTGGTTTTAAACTTCTGACAGGAGATCCCGGTACCGGAAAAACAACGACGGTGAATGGACTCTTAAAATATCTTGAAATGCTTTGGAATAAAATGTATGGAAAACTTCCTGTATTTGCCCTGTGTGCACCGGCTGGACGTGCGGCACAGAGAATGAAGGAAACTACATCCAGAAATGCCCAAACAATCCATAAACTAATCGAATATCAGCCATTTGATGAAAGAGTATTATAAAGATGCTTCGGATCCCATTAAAGCGGATGTTATTGTCGTAGATGAGGTTTCTATGTTGGGGCTTTCTACTTTCAGCAAATTGATTGCAGCTATTGAAAGCGGAGCATTAGTTATGCTGGTTGGAGATACGAACCAGCTGCAAAGTGTAGAGCCGGGGAATGTGCTACAGGATATTATTGATTCAGGATGTGTTGACCGTTGTCATCTTTCCGAAGTGTTCCGCCAGGCAGAAGAATCCCTGATTAATCAAAATGCAAAGAAAATCATAAGAGGAGAGGAAAATCTTGCTGTTGGAACTGACTTTAAAATTATAAAGTGTACACCTGAAGAAACACAAAATGTTTTAAGGGCAACTGTCCAGGAAATGATTTCGGAAACTGGAGATGATAAGAAAGTACAGGTACTTGCACCCGTACGGAAAGGATCCTGTGGTGTAAATGAAGGGAATACTCAGCTTCAGACCATTTTTAATCTCGGAAAAGGTGGAATTTGGTGTGGTTACCGAAATTTAAACTTAATGACAGGGTTATGATGATGTCAAATAATTAAGCTCTGCAGTATTATAATGGCGATGTTGGTTATATTACCAAAATAACAAATTCATCTATGGAAATATCAGTCGGCGAAGAAATAATTTCCCTTCCAAGAGAACAATACGGAGATATGGACCTTGCTTATAATTGCACTGTCCATAAATCGCAAGGATCAGAATATGATTATCTTGTGATCGTTCTTCAGGAAGCTGCTACAGGAATGCTGGACCAGAATCTTCTTTATACAGCCGTGACCAGAGGTAAAAAAGAAGTCCGTATTATTTATGAAAATAATACTCTTCAGAGTGCCATCCGTACAGCCAGAAAAGGAGGCCGCAACAGCCATCTGGTTGAGCGAATTTATATGGAATTAAAAAATTTTTAGCAAGCAACTTGATTTCTATCTTACATATTAGGGTTGCAAATAAATATAGAAGACCGGAGCACATAAATATCAGGCGAAAGGAGAAACTTTTATGAATATCGTAATACTTACAGGAAGATTAACAGCAGATGCAACCGTTCGGACTAAAGAATACTGCAAAATTTAATGTAGCGGTTACAGATCCATGGAACAGTGAAAAAACGGACTATTTTACAATTAGTTGTTTTGGAAAAAAGGCTGATTATGTAATGAACGGTCTTCAGAAAGGAAGATTTTTGAAAGGCTGTGAAGTTGAAATTTCTGGGCCTATACATTTAGTAAGTTATAAGACACAGCAAGGAGAGGAACGTTATTATATGAACGTAACAGCAGAATCATTGTATTGTAAAGTACATAAGGATTTTAAAGGAAATGCTAATCCTCAGAACGGACAGGGAGCTACCAATAATATTTCTTAGGGACAGAATAATAGTGCTCCGAGATACGGTCAGCAATACAATGCTGCATCCCCTGCACAGCAGTTTGATAGTCAAAATACTTCTGGTAGTAATGGTTCTAATCAACAGTATAGTGGAAATCCTGGTTACCGAAACCAAAACGGTGGAAATTCTGGAGCTTATTCCAATCCACCACAGTTTAATCAGAGTCCATCAGGAAATCAGGGTACTGGAAGTTATAGTGGAAACCAAACGTATGGTCAGCCGTCTGGAGCAGTTCCAGCACAGCAGTATAGCAGGCCAAGTGTTCCAGATAATCACGGTTCTGGACAGAATAACGGAAATTCAGGATATCAATACGGAGGAGGAAATCCAGAATATAACAGACCGAATAATGGAACTCCTGCTAATCAGGGTGGAGGACCACAGCAATATACCTCTGGGAATGGTTCGCAGACAGCTGGGGCTGGTTCGCAGTATTCGGGTGCATATGAAAACTTACCACATTCTTTACCGCCTGCACCAGATTTTCGGTTGAACAGACTCCGTCTGAAGAAGTGACAGATGATGAAATACAGTCCAGGATTTCGGATCTGATGAAAAAAAGGAAATATGGATTGATAAAACAGAAGGCAGCATAAACCGATATGATCTTGTGAATCTGGATATTATCTGCACCGTCGATGGGAAAGAGTATACCCCAGGTAGCAAAATGGATATGAATCTGAATGTTGGGGCAGGAAATTATTTTTCAGAATTTGAAGAAAAATTGATTGGGAAACAGCTCGGGGATACCATTACATTTGAACTTACTCTTCCAGATAATGATATGTTTACACAACAGGCTGGGAAAAAAGGGGTTTTTACCGTATACCTGAAAGTTGTTCGGACACAACCACAGCTTACTGATGAAATTGCAGTAAAGCTGTCTGATTAAAAGTATCAGTCTGTTAAAGAATACCAGCAGTATATAAAAGAAATGCTGGAGGCAGAAAAAGAAGAGCAGCACAACTATAATGTCTTTATGGAAGTCATGACGCAAATTGCTGATTCTATAGACATAAAAGGAATTCCAGAAGAAGAGTCAGAGAATGATCTGACCTATGAAAAGATCCAGCAAGAAGCAGACGCAAAGGGAATTGCACCTGCAGAACTTGCTCAGGAATATGAAGCGGCTGGCAAAAAATATCCATGGATAGCACGGAAGAACATTCTATGGATCTTCTGATTCTTTATATTGCAGATCAGAATGGCATTACTGTTACCGGCGGTGATATTGCAGAGTACAAATCTAGTCTTATGAAAAGAGGTACTTATTCGGAAGAAGAACTTGATAAAACACTGAGTGAACGAAAGCTGGCACATCTGGCATTAAATAGGAAGGTTTTGGCATTTGTCGCTAAACATGTAGAAAATTGATTTTCTTATAAAAATGGATGGAGTGTAATACAAAATGACATATTAGAAATAAAAATAAACTTTTCAGGGAAAGAAAAGGAGAATTTTATGAACGTAGTTATTTTGCAGGGAAGTCTTACTGATGATCCCAAAGTCTGGTATGGAAACGAGGGTAATTCAGTGTCTGTTGCCAGATATACTTTGGCAGTAGACCAGTATCGTAAAAAAGAAGGTGAGGATACTGCGGATTTCATTCATTGTGTAATGTTTACCAAAGGTGCTGAATTTGCCAATAAATATTTAAAGAAAGGTATGAAGATTACTATTCGTGGAAGCATCCAGACTGGGAGTTATACTAATAGGGATGGGGTAAAAGTAGGTACTACTGAGGTTGTAGTAAGTGAACATGCATTTTGTGAAAGCAAACAGTACAGTGCAGCTGCTTATAACAATAATCAAGCTGGATATCAGAATCAGGGACAAAGTTATCAAGGACAGAGTTATCAAAATCCGACACCAAATAATCAGGGCAATAATTATAGTCAAAACTATGCGGCTGCTGGAAGTGGTCAGAATACTACAAATGCAGCATTGCCATCACCAAACACTTCAGCTGCCCAAACCTCTTCTCAGAGTTCATACCGTGCACCGGCATCATCAGCCTCTGCTTACGGACAAGGCTCTTATCATACGCCATCGCCATCAGCTCCTGTTTATGGTGGACCGACAGGTGCAGGATATGGTAGTCCAACTGGTGGGTACCAGATTCCGCGCGGAAACAATAATGCAAAAACGAGCTATACACAGGATCCTAATTTTGCAGATGGATTTATGAATATTCCAGATGGTATCGATGAAGAGTTGCCATTTAACAAATGAACTTTTCTTATAAAAATCGTCCGTATTTCTAAAAGTATTGCATATTAATAATGCAATCGCTTTAGAAAGAAGGACGATTTGTAGAAAAGCAAGAAATCCCGTGCCTCTAAACGAAGCGCAGGCAGTGGGATGAATTGTAAAAGAAACTTAACGGCAGCGGTGGGCGGAGAGAAATCGGTATCCCCCGCTGACATGAGGCTAACCACAGTCGGGATCATCCCGGCTTGTCAGACTCTGTAAATACCGACTGTGAGTTGAAACAATTAAGCAAGAAGAATTGAAAAAGAAATATAAGTTGATATTTGTTGTTACATCACTGAGCCCTTCGGGGCTCTTTTTATTACCAGAACGAAATCCCAGTGCGAATGTTGCCAGTTTCAGCCGTGCAGAGGACGTCAATCTGCAACTATCTTTCAGACATAGTACAAGATGAATTCGCCACATGAATATAAGATTCTAATGTATTTTATCTTTTGATTTTATATAGATGTCGAAAAATGTCTGTTTTTATCGAATTTTAAGCATATTTACCAATTTTTTATATTGTTTCATAATAACATATGGTAATATGTGTCATAAAATGGTATAATATATGATGCGTTTAATAGAAACTTATTAGCTTTTTTAAGACGTATCAGGTGTCAGTCTGTTACGAAAACCTCAATTGCCAATAGGTTGCTTTCATGAGATAATCTATATGAATTAAAAGTAACTTATCTTCATAAAAAATTGAAGATATCATTTATTTGAGAAATGAGACAAATATGGACAACAGATATTATTATTCCATCTGCAATGAATTAGAGAAAGATATATATACCTGCATTTTAGAAGGATTACTGGATTATCAGGATATTATCTACATAAATAGCCATTATCCAATTACCTCTGCAATGGTTGGCACTATATTTAAGATGGTACTATATGACAATCCAAAAATCTTTTACACAAGCACACAGGGTTGCATGCTTGAACAGACTGGTGCATCTGTAAGGATACGTCCAAAATATTTTTTCTCAGCGCATTCTACTGTTGAATTACTGGAATGGTTAGATGAACGTATTACAGAAATATGTACTCCAATACTTCATGTAGAGGATCAGTTTTCAAAGGAAATCTTCATCCATAATTATCTTATCCAGAATGTAAACTACAGTGCATCTGTTGTTTCCCAGCCTGTGAATGCTTACACTGTAGTCGGAACCCTTCTGGAAAACAACAGTGTATGTGCTGGCGTTGCATTAAGCTTCAAGCTTCTTATGGATTATCTTGGGGTACCATGTATTGTAGCGACAGGAATTACAACGAATGAATCCGGTAACTCAGAACATCATGCCTGGAATCTGGTATCCATTGATCATTCTTATTATCAGGTTGACGCCACGTGGGATTTGCTAAATGGACAGGATAGCCGGATTATTAAATATGATTATTTTAATCTGACTTCCAGTGAAATGTATCAGAGCCGGATTCCTGATCATGAATATCCACCGTGTACCAGCCACCGTTACAATTATTTTTCATATACAGAATCCATTGTGCATTCACCTGGTGAATTAGTTTCTTATGTTATAAAACAGATTCATCTAGGTGAAAGCAGGATTTATTTTAAATATACCTTTGATTCATCCACAATGAAGGATAATCTAAAATATTATTTGAAAAAAGTGCCATTTCTTGGTGCTTACCGTTACTGGATTAATGAAACTACTCAAACTGTATTCATTATGAGGATATAAAATGGAAGATTTAGAAAACATCCGGTTAAACATTAACAGCAGTATAGTAAAACTGAAAAGAGAATGGAATTCTGTCCGGGAAACATGGAAGGATTCCAAGGCGAAAGAATATGAAAAAAAATATCTTACTCCTGTCGTAATAAAGCAGTCCAGTATTTCACATGATATTGAAACACTTGGAAAAGTAGCTGATAAATTAAAACGGCTTGGAGTTGACATTTAATTTAATGTCAGGAGGGTTATATTGTGATAAAAATCCACCCAGAAGTAGTAAACATATGTGAAGCTTTACAAACAATGGTTTCGCAGTATATACGAGACTTTTCGGAAATCGAAAACTGGTTTGAAATCCAGGATGATAAACTGCTAAAGCTCAACCAGGACGAAATAAACAAGTGGCTCAGGGAGGCTAACCTCTATAAGTCAGAGCTGAAGACACAAAGAGATCATTTCCTGCATCTTGGGGAAGAACAGCTTGCAGCTATGAAATCTAACGAATCTATTTATTCTTTAAATGACAGAAGCTACTCAAAAAGAAAAAACGCAGGGAAGCTTGTTTTAGCGGATTCTTATGAATACCCATATGAAAACAACAACAATCCTCTAGACCAGCTGGACTATATTAATGAACGACTGCAGGAGCTGATTGCCATTTATTCTAATAAAAATCCGCCGCATATATTCCGGGAGTTCATGTCACGGAAAGGAACAAAAAGGCATCAGGCATATGCTGAGATGGAGTTTCTGATGGATAGGGCAGAGGTGTTAGTAGGGTTGCTGGATAAATCAGCACGATCTGTTGGACGGATTCATGAAGATATCGATACAAATGCAGAAAACAAGATTTCTGAAATTAAAGACTCTTATAATGCGGATGCCAAACAGCTTGATTTGGAATATGTAGAACGGGTTAAAGCTGCACGGCAGCAGTTTGAACAGTCACTTCAGACTGCGTTGCCAGTAGAAGATCTCTTGGATCTGGATAACCGTGCAGAGAAATGTTCCCTTGCTGAGGGGGCCTATAAAACAGTTGCTTCTATGCCAGAAGATATCTGCGTAGGTTCTTTTGAGTTTGAGATAAATGTTACAAAGGAGCATGAATACATAACCGATGTCCTTGCCTCATTATACGGATCCTATATCCAAAACGGGACAATTCTTGTACTGCCTCTTCTGTTAAAAGCAGAGACAACACATTTACTGTTTATCAACAATAAAGATGCAGAGGGTGTGGCTGTTGAATCAGTAAAAGGCTTTATCTGCCATTATCTGCTTAATATGCCAGTATCCAGTGTAAACTGCTTTTTTATTGATGGCTACCATTCCGGAGCAAATTTTAAAATATTTTCACCATTAAATAATGTAGACAGTAGCATTGTCCGGAACGAAGTAGCAACTTCTTCCCAAAGCATCAACAAATTGCTTGACATTATTTTGAAATCAAATGAAGCTCTTGTGCAGAAAAAATTAAATGGTTATGATACCTTGTTTGATTTTAACCGCGCATCAGGAAGCATTTATGAGCGTTATTCATTGCTTGTGATTGATAACTTTCCTAAAGGGTTTAACGATGAAGCTCTCGAAAAGTTGGAAAGGATTCTGATTCAAAGTGAACAATGTGGGGTAAGCATTGTAATAAATTATAATGAAAATCTTTTCTCAGATGAGTACGGCGACGTGACCAAAAAGATTGATTTGCTGCGGCAGCGTATGTGCTGTCAGTTTCATGCGTCAGATCTGCTTTTCCCGGAAGAAGATGTCCCATATACATTCCGTTTAAACAAGACGCCTTCTAACTGGAACAGCTTATTAAAAACTTATGCTGAAGAAGTTGTAAGTAATAGTACAAAGTCTGAACCGCTCAGTAAGCTTCTGACAGATGATGCAGAGATGTTTTCCAGAAACTCCTGCAACAGCCTGGTTATTCCATTTGGTATGGGCGGCCCAGGCAAAGTGCAGAACCTGATTTTTGGAAAAGGGGTTTCCCACAGTGGCATTCTAGTAGGTACCACAGGATCTGGAAAATCCACACTTTTACATTCCATTATCCTGAGTGCCATTGCACACTATGGACCTGACGAATTATCTTTATACCTTCTGGATTTTAAGGAGGGTGTAGAATTTTCATTATATGCGAATAACCAAGTTCCACAGGTCAAATTTATTTCCATTGAAAGCCAACAGGAACTCGGATTAAGCATTCTTGGCAAGTTATGTGAAGAAATAACTGAGAGAAGTAAAGCGTTCGGGGAAGCAAAAGTAAAGGATATCGAATCCTATCGCAGGATAACTGGAAAGCCCCTGCCAAGAGTGTTAGTAATCATTGATGAATTTCAGGTTTTATTCGATATTAATACAAACTATAAGGTCGCCGAAGAATGTGCCAACTATATGAATAAATTAATCAAACAGGGACGTTCTTTTGGTATCAATGTCTTAATTGCGTCACAGGGCATTGCGCGTCTCCATGATATTTCCCTGGACGCTGGGCTGTTTGCCCAGATGACAGTGCGTATTGTGTTGAAATGCGATGACGATGATGCTGAATTTATGTTAAAAAAGAATCCAAAAATCACTAATACTTTTGGCTCAACACAAGGAGCTGGCGCATATATTGCAGATGATTCCTGTGCTCCGGAAAAGTTTGTAACTGCATTTATGCCAGACTCAGACAGAGTAGAATTCCTGCAAAGCGTTGGAAAATATTATGCTGATCAGGGAATTCTCCCAGAAATTGTTGTATATGATGGTTCAAAAAGTGTTTATTTTAATGAACTTCTTAGTTCAACCGATAAACTCGAAGGAATTGTGGGATATGATGAAGACTACACGCTTGTTCTGGGTGAATCAATGGGAGATGTAAAACCTGCAGTTATGAAATTTAATGCGGTAAATAAGAATCATTTGCTTCTTATTACAAATGATCAGGAAAAATCCAGAAAACTGTTTCTGAATTATATTCAATGTCTGCTGATTGCTAAAAGCAGAGATTCTGAGTTCAGCACAGTTTCTCCATTCATTTTCCTTTGCGATCAAAAAATTCAGACCAGAAAAGCAGATAAAAATGATTTACTTTTAGAATTGAGTAACGGCATGGAAGATATCTTCTATACCAAAAACAGCAAGGGAATTTCAGAAGCACTGAATACCTTATATGAAGAATTTCAACAAAGGGAAGAAGATTCCGATGATATCAATCAACCATTATTTTTGTTTCTTTTTGGTCTACAGAATATGGATAGGATATTGGAAACATTTGATGGAGAAACGGACTTTGATATGGAAGATCCATTTGCACTAGACGATAACGATAATTGTGACAGCAAAAAATCGCCAGGCCAGATATTCCGGATACTGCTTCAGAAAGGCGCACAGCGAAATATTTTTATTGTGGCCTGGATGGACAGTGCCCAAAGTGTCAAAAAACTGGAATTTGGTGACATCGAATATTTTGGAAATAAGGTACTCGGAAAAATGAGCTCTGCCGAATCAGATGTATTAATTGACTCCTCTATCGCAGGAAAACTCAACGAAACCCAGCTCGTTTACAGCAACCTGAATTCTGAAATACAAAAATTGAAGATATACCAGTAATAACTGGATAATATCTATAGGAAACTTATGAAAAAGGAGAGATAATTATGGCAAAAGCATCCGCAGATTCTGAAGCAATCAGAAATTTTTCAAAACAGGTAAAACAGTATGTTACACAGCAGGAAGCTCTGATTACAAAGCTGAAATCCCAGTATTCAACAGCCGGCAGCCAGTGGAACGATCTGCAGTATCAGAAATTCGGTCAGGCGTTAGGAGAGCTTGAAAAAACAATCAAAAGAACAGCTCCTGCATTTCTGGAATATTCAAAGAAACTTGATACAAAAGCAAAACAGATAGATGTATATCTTGGTAAATAATGGGAAAGGCAGAAACTACCACGGAATCCATGGAACACATGGCCTCCATTGTCAATGATGTTGCATCTGATATTTCAACAGAATCTCAAAAGCTGCTGAAAATGGTCAATTACATTGAGACAAAAACAAAATCGGCCATACAGCACAGCGAAGACCAGATGTCTGCATGGAAACATGAAATTCAGGATCTTGAAAATGAAATTGCTTCATACAGAGCAATGGAAGATGAAGATCATGACTATAGTGCACAAATTGCCGCATGCCAGCACCAGATCAGCATCCTTCATTCACGTATCCGGAAAGAACGTCTTAGAAACAATGACATCCGACAGACATTATCCAGGTTCCGCCAGGAAAGCTCACAGGCGTTAAAAACTGCTAAACAGGTTCATCTCGCCGCTGAAAATGCAAATACAGACGGAAAAGAATATATTTCACGGAAAACAAATATTCTGAGCACTGGATACGGCAAGATCGTTACAGGGGTTTCCGCCATAGGCATGGGATTAGGACTGCTTTCCCATGGATCCGATACAGATTCTTCATCTGGGGGGCGTTCATCGCTCTTTGGAGGAGGAAACGAGGGACAGGGAGCCTTTTCCGTAACAGATTTTGGCAGCAATAAGGGAAATGCACAAGAATGGGGAATGCAGGCATTTCAGGAATGGAACGATTCATTAAGTATCGTTGAAAGGCAGGCATTGATTGATTATAAAAAAGAATTATACCCGCATGAATCAAGTTATTATGTAAACATCAATGATACACTGAGAGGCAAGGATTCTTTTAGAGATGGGAACCAAATGCGTTATATGCGTATGCATAGTGCCCTCAGCCGTGCATCTGTGCCCTCAGATGTAACTGTTTACAGGGCTATATCGAGGGATGCCTACCATAACATGATAGAAAACGCTCGGGTGGCTGGAGGAGATGGCTTACGGGATAATGGATTTATGAGTTGTTCACTGGTTTCAGACAATATATTTACAAATTCGAGTGACGTAATTATGCGACTCACCGTCACAGAAGGCTCAAGAGGTGCATACATAGGGAACGTTGGATCTGAATTTGCAAATGAATGTGAACTGCTCCTTGATTGCGGCAGCAGCATATTTGTTACCGAAACATCTGATGTCCCAAGAAGTACGATTACCGGAAACCCGGCAGACACAGATACCATCACACTAGTTACTGGTGTCGTTGAAGCTTAATAAAATAAATGGTAAGGAGATGTTTTATCAATGGAAAGAAATAAACGTTTTCTTTATGAAAATGGAGACCTCGAAATAGTGACAAATCAGTGTAAGGACTGTGCGTATAGGACAAACCATCCTTTATCCTGCCAGAAATACGCAAGGATTCCCAATGGGACACGCAGTGGAAAACTGCAGTGTCCATATAAAAAACAGGTCTGAGTAAAAATTTAAGGAGGCGTATCAATTATGTCTTTATCTCCGGACAAGCATATTGAGCTTCAAGAAGCACCTTCTACAGATAAAGAATTTTCGGCCGACAGCATTATAGGCAATAATCTTATTCACGAACCAGAAAAAAACAGAGCGGAAGAAGAAAGGATAAGAATCTATAATCTTTTGCGTCGTGGTGATCCTGTAACCATAAATAAAAATGGAAACGTTGAAATGTCAGCCACTGAAAATACGGATAAAGAAATTACTGTTCCTGTACCTGACATTTCTGAAATACTTCCTATTCCTTGTGGTGTTGGAAAATTAGCAGGTCCAGATAAGGTTGAACATTTTGTTGCGTCTGAAAAGCTGGGGTTCCCACCCCCAAAGGGGTTTTCTGAAAAGAAGCAGGAAAAGAAAAGGAAAGAATTGTACAGACAGTTTACAAGAGCTAACAAAAAAGAATTAGAAGAGGAAAGAGTAAGACTCCGTAATCTTTTACTTTCTGGTGATATTGAAACAGCTGATAAATGTAGAGATGTTGAAAGTTCAGCCAATGAAAAAGCGGATAATGAAACTACAATTTATGTACCTAGTGTATCTAAAACTATCCCTATTTTTAGCGGCGGCCCCAAATTAGCGGGTCCTGACAATGATCCTTGGATTGATAGTGATATGAATTCCAAGTAGAATACGCAGGAGTAAACTGCGCAGTTCTATAAGGAACAAATATAAAAACAAAGAGCTTAAGAGGAGGATGAATTTATGTTTCAGAAGATGATTACTGTACCAAAGGGAAAATTAGCTGCAGATGCTGCGGCAGAAGAAAGAAAGAAAATCCGTGAAGCACTTCTTAGAGGTGACGGTGAAGTCAAAATCACACAGAGCGGTGATGCAAAACCTGCTTCTGAAGTAAAACCTGGTGATGGTAATACCATCAACGTTCCGAAAGGCAAACTGGCTACAGATGCCGCAGCAGAAGAAAGAAAGAGAATCCGTGACGTACTTGTTCGAGGGAACGGCGAAGTCAAAATCACACAGAGCGGTGATGCGAAACCTGCTTCCGAAGTAAGACCTGGAGATGGAAATACAATTAGTGTGCCAAAAGGAAAACTGGCAGCAAGTATGTACTGGTATGAAAATGATCCAGACTTATATAGAGAAGAAGTTAAAGCAATGAACCAGCAATTTCCACAGTTTGAACTGAGAAAATTATCAGATGGACGTCTTTGCTGGATTGGTACTGTAAAACCTACTTCAGTACGTAAGAATGCCTCCTGGATGCTTCAGCTTGTATATGATCATAATCATCCAAGTAATAATAACTATGGTGGTTCTGTAAGAGTATATGTGATTGATCCTGACCTTGAAGAGCTGAAGCGAAAGCTTGGCGGAATTCCTCATCTCTTACGTGATCCATCTGGAAATATCCATCTTTGTACCGCTCGAAGAGAAGATGTAAAAACCGGACGAAATCTTTCTACATCTGCCGTAGCATCTTTAGCATGGGCGATTAAATGGATCTGCGTATTTGAATTATGGCTTGCTGGAGATGTTACCACAGACGAGTTCCAGAATCATACATTTTAATCCTGCAGCGGCTCCCCGCTTTTCTTCATCACATATGTGTGAGGCGGGGAGATCTGATCACAATACCCGTGAAAGGGAAAGGAGGGCCTTTTGAAAAAAGTTATTTTATCTCAACGTGCATATTTATCAATTCTTGCTGAAGTGTATGAGAGGGTTCAGACAGAGACAGGCGGGATACTGCTTGGTCACCGGGAAGGTGACACATGGTATGTATTGGAATCTGTTGAGCCTGGTCCGAAATCTATTTTTACCCCAACTTACTTTGAATATGATGATGCATATGTTACATACAGGGCTAACAAATTAAGCCGTTTGTATAAATGCTCCATTGAACTTCTGGGCTTATGGCACCGTCACCCTGGATTACTGAAGACCTTTTCTTCTACAGATGATGGCACAAATAAAATATATTCTGATATGCTGGATGGAGCCATTTCGGGAATTGTCACACTGGGAAATGGATTTGAAATTACAATGTACTATGTCCCTTCAGATGTCCGTTACGAAAAAATAGAATGTATTGTTGATAACGAACAGATTCCTGAAAACTACCTGGCATATTATGACACAGAGTATTACAAGGACTTAATAAATGAAGCAGGTACGGGAGTACATTCTGCAGAAACTCCTAGACCCGCTCCGCAGCATATACCTGCAAAGAAAAAAGCACAGTCGGCAAAGAAAAAGAAAGTGCAAAAAACACATCATTATTCACCGGAGCAGGAAGCATTGAGAAAAGGGTTCCTGTACAACCTGGGTGAAAAAATTGCAGATAAGATTTCGGACCTGTTCGAAGGAATCGATGGAGAAGAAGAAACTGCGGAAACATCGGAAAATGAAACTACAAGTGAAGAAGAAGCTTCTGTATTTTATGAAGATAATGACATCGCTTTCATTTTCGATACAATTGAATCAGAAATTGCATATTTACAGCAAATGGAAGCAAACGGTGAAATAAAATCTACGTTAGAACCCAAAAAAGACAGTAAGGGTAAAGATGGGCTGATTGTTTTGATTGAAGATTTACGGCAGCCAGAAGAATCATTCCATTATCGTATCATATTCTTTGTTCATAAAAAGCAGGTTATGGTAAAAAAAGAAGATGGAAAAGTCCAGCCTTATACTGACAATTTAATATCTATGATTCTTGGAGGTTGATTATGATTGATTTCTCTATTGTCCGAAAAAAATATCGTGTATATATTCCCAGCGAAATGATGAATCAAAAATATACAGGACCTGTTTATGGATTCTATCATGAAGCTACCGGAGTTTTCAATATTACAGGATCCATGAGTACCAATGGTGAATCTGTAATCGGTGAAATTTCCCAGGCAAAACCTGAAAACTCTTCTGATTTATTGTGTGGATACTGGGAAGATGGTAAACTGCTTTTTGTTTATCAGGACGAGCCATATGAAATAGCAGAATATACATTGGAGAAAAATCTTTTTTCAAGAAATACAGGCATATTGGAAACAGACTGGATGATGGATAAATGTGCATTTATGCTTGGCTGTGGATCTGTCGGAAGCCTCGTAGCTCTTGAGCTGGCACGTGCAGGTGTAGGCACTTTTGTTTTAATTGATAACGATATCGTAGAATATCACAATTTATGCAGGCATCAGTGCGGCATCCATGATGTTGGATCTTTTAAAGTTGATGCCATGAAAAAAAGGATTCTTGATATCAATCCTCACGCAAATGTGGTAACCTGTACCAAGATTGTCGAGGAAGTTCCAAAAGAAATATACGATAAATATGCTGGAAAAAACACTATTTTTATTGGTTGTGCAGATAACAGGGAAGCGGATGTCTATGGAAACCGTATCTCTATGATGTATGGATCAGCGTACTTATCAGCCGGATTCTGGGAAAGGGCATATGCCGGCGAGATTTTTTACCATTTGCCAGAAAAAAGCATGCCATGTTACAAATGTGCATTAGGCAGTGGAGAAAGCCTTTCTGAAAGAACAGCGCAGAGCCGGCGTATTTATACCACAGAAGAGAACCTTGAAAACGTGAATTTTGCGCCTGGTATTGCGGTAGATATTGATTTTGTTACAATTATTGCTGCAAAACTGGCAATTGATATTTTAAACCGTTTTAATGAGCAGTATATTCCAAAACTTTTGCCAAGTCTCAAACAGTTCACACTGGTATGCAATACAAATGATACCCGCATTGGTGGAGAAATGGCGGAAATTTTCTCTTATCCATTACAGGTAACACGTAACTTGAAAGTTGAATTCCAGGATGGGGAATGTCCACCTTGCAAATGTTTATAAAAGAGGAGGCCTGATATATTATGGCTATGAATGAATATGGGGAAATTGTCCGTCCAGACAATCAATCCTCAAGTACTTCTGGCAATATATCCAGTGAAAACAGCAGAAGTTATGACTCCTTTTCATCAGATGTTGTAAATCATTTTACAGCAGCAAGGAAACGAAATTTTAATATCATAACTCTGCTGATTACCATTCCTTTTTATGCTGTGATTGGATATTTTACAGCTGAATATTTTCAATACAAAGATATCACAAACCAAATAGGTGCCATGATCGGGGCAGGCACTGCCCTGATTTGCACCCTAATCTACAATAATGCACTTGCCAAACAATATGGGGGATATGAATATTTAATCTCCCTGTTATCAGCAGGAATCGCATTGGGTATCGTGGCTGCTATAATAGCTCTCGTTTTAATTATCATTGAAATTGTAAAGTTTGTTGTTAAGATAGTTGCAGCCATATTTGGTTTTATTGTCGTAATTGCAATACTCATAGGCGTATTTGGAGGGTAATGCGTGAAGTTTTCTGCAAAAAAAATATCTTTATTTATATTGATTATTTTTATGGTAATCGTTTTGAATTATATCCTTCACACGAATGAAAAATTTTTTCTAAATTTAAAAGCATACGGATATATCGGAACTTTTATGGCATGCCTGCTTCTGAATGCAACGGTTCTTCTTCCTTCTTCCAGTACTGTGGTTGTCATGTCAATGGCAACCATTTATAACCCGATTATGGTTGCACTGGTCGGTGCTTTGGGAACAGCACTTGGAGAATTTACTGGATATTTTACTGGATATTACGGAAGCGTAGTTGTAGAAAATAATGCTATTTTTGATAAAATAACGGGCATTTATGCAAAATTTCCTAATTTTTCCATGGTTCTTTTTGCAGCCCTTCCGCTTCCAGTTTTCGATATTCTCGGAATAATGGCAGGAAGCATAAAAATGGAAAAGAAGAAATTTTTCTTGTTATGTTTCATTGGAAAAGCTATAAAAATGTTAATTTATGCATATATCGGCGTGTACATATACAACCAGATGACGAGCAAATAAAATACATAAAAACAAAAGAGGATTACAGTTATGCCTATGAATGAATATGGAGAAATTATTCGTAATTCTTCTCCGCCACCACCCATACCTCCTACAAATAATAACAGAAATAGTAATAATAATCCAAAAGGAAGCGGTATTGCCCTTGTTATTGGAATAGCAATTTTAGTTGCAGCAATTTTCTTTATTGTTAATGCAAATAAAAATAAGGAAAATACCAATTATGTCGATGCTGATTATACAGCAGCTTCAGATTATAGCCAGGATTATAATACTCAGGAAAACAACTCAGATGACAATGATGTTGAATATTATGATACAAACAATACAGATGCTGGCATTGATGAATACAGTAATGAGGAATATTATAACAGTTCTGAAGAAAATTTATCCGATTATATTTTACCTTATAGTGACTCAGAGTATATTTCTTATTCTGATTTGGATGGCCTTTCCCAGGAAGAAGTCCTGCTGGCCAGAAATGAAATCTATGCCCGTCGTGGAAGAAAATTTACTACAGAATCCATAAAAAATTATTTTGAGTCCAAATCCTGGTATGTGCCTCAGTATGAACCGGACGACTTTCCAGATTCAATTTTTAATGAATACGAAAAGGAAAATATAAAAACGATTGTAGCATACGAAACAGAAAAAGGATGGAAGTAAATAAGAAGACAACTCATTGTTATCTACTGAAAAAATTTTCCTGAACGGAGGTCGTTATTAATGAAAAAAAGAAGCGCAGAGGTGCGCAGAAGAAGAGTGAGATTATTCTTTCGTATATTATTAAGCGGATTCATAATAGGGCTTTTAATAGGACTTTTGGCTGGTGTATTTTGGGGAATTAAAATCTCCAAATACAGCAGTAATCAAACAGATCCTGCTACGAAAGAATCTCACCAAACTGAAGCTGTTGACGGATTACAAACAGTTTCCCCAACTGTATCACCTAATACATCACCCAAAGTCAGTACAGCAGTAAGTATTACCCAGGTGCCATCTCCAACTCAGGAACTGGTTCCTAAGATTGAAAAAATTTATTGGGATAATACTTGGCAGTATGCAGATTTTTCCAAAATACATGATGATATCGTAATATTATACCATTCCGATGCCCAGATAAGAAAAAATCATGTTATAGCAGTAAATGCCGGGCATGGAACTCCTGGTGGTAGTAACGAAAGAACTCAGTGTCATCCCGATGGTAGCGCAAAAGTAACTGGGGGAAGCACGGCTGCTGGAGAAATATATGCAACCGCAATTTCAGGAGGAACCACTTTTTTAGATGGAACCGAAGAAGCCGCAGCAACGCTTTCACTGGCAGAACTTTTAAAAGAAAAGTTATTAGATGGAGGATATGATGTCTTGATGATCCGTGAAACAGATAACTGCCAGATTGACAATATTGCACGGACTGTTTATGCGAATGAAAATTCTGACTGCCATATTTCGCTTCATTACGATTCTTCGGAAACAGATAAGGGATTTTTTTACATAAGCGTCCCGGGAAATGCCGATTACCGTTCCATGGAACCGGTTGCATCCCACTGGGAAGATCATGAGAGACTGGGCGAATCCATTCTTGAAGGTGTGAAAACTCATGGAATCAGAATATTCGGGAATGGATCAGTAGAAATTGATTTAACCCAGACTTCTTATTCCACAATTCCATCTGTGGATGTTGAAGTCGGAGACCGTGCTTCTGATTATACACAGGAAACACAGGAAAAAATTGCTTCAGGAATTTTAAGCGGTATCCAATCATTTTTTGAATAAAATTGAAATTATAACGGGGGGATGTGAAAAAACTCGATTGAGTTTTTTCGCATCTCCCTTTTTGTACCTGTTGTGTATAAATGACTGAAATCATGCGCAAAGAAAGTACACTTCCCCTACCCCATAGAAATTCTTTTTTTGAATCTATGCGGCAGTTCTGTTTCTCATCTTTTTTTTCTGATATTTATATAGATTGTGGCCTATCGCCACGAGTAAAACTTCCAGTTTGACTGAATGAATACCTCTTCGGACAATTCTCTTGTACCAACGGTCGTTTTTCATAATTCCGAAAGTGCCTTCTGCTTGTATCGAACGGTTCATTCGTAATAACGCACCGTGGATACTTTCTAGGTTTTCGATTACTTCCTGATGCATGGAAGTTAATTCCTGATTGATCCGAACGGTTCGATTCTTATCTGTCTTCTTACATTTCTCTGCATATGGACATCCACTACAGTCTTCGCATTCATACAATTCTTCCTTACGTCCGTATTGATTTCCCCTCACATTTTTTCTGTATAAAAAATGGAATGCTTTATCGTTAGGACATCTCATGACACCTTGCTCATCAATTCTGAAGTTAACTGCACGAAATGGATCTTCATGATATTTCTGATCCTTAGTTTCCTTTTTAAACATTGGAAATTTCATATACTTTTCAATTCCGTTCTGTTCACAGAAAATATAATTGTTGTATGAGCCATATCCAGCATCTGCCACAGGATATTTGGGATAGAATCCATAAGTTTGTTTGAAGTGCTCCATCAAAGGAACGAAACAATCCATATCCGAACGATAATGGTTCACGTCAACAACTGCAATATATTCATCTGCTACACCAATCTGTACATTATATGCTGGCAGAAGCTGATCATTGCCCATGTAATCCGTTTTGATACGCATAAAGGTAGCTGAGTTATCTGTTTTAGAGTAACTGTTTCGATTAGGACCACAGATTTCAATTTTTTGTATGTATTCTTGAAGTTTCTGACAGAAAGTAGTCAAGTGTTCATAATGACGCTGTTCTTTGGATTTTCGCTTTCCACTTCCGTAAACAAATGTACTTGTATCCAGTTCCCATAAAAGTACTAGCTGCTCAACGATTTCATTCAGATAATCCGGTACATACTCCGGATTTGTTGTGATCTGCACCCCGCTCCATGCGATTTCTGCATTAATCTCCTCGATCTCCGCAGTGATTTTTTCGTAAAGCTTGTAACGGAACTTTTCGGTAGCCTTCTTCCATACCCAGGTATACTTGTTTGCGTTTGCTTCAAACTTGGAGCCGTCGATGTAGAGATGTTGCAGATCTACATGCTCATCGTTAAAGATAGCATGATTGATGTCGTTAAAAATGTTTTCAATCTTATCTTGAAGTATTTCATTGATGAAATATCCAAAGGTTCTGTATGACGGAGTCTGATGATCCATGAGATACATGAACCTGATATTAACTTTGCAGTTGTCTTCCAGTTCTCTCAGAGAGCAGTAGCCGCTAGTCATAAATCCGAAAAGTACTGTTTTTAACATGTTGACCGGATTATATCTGAGTCGTCCGGTTGTGTACTCCGGAATATCCGTCAGATACTTGTTTAAATCGATTCCTCCCATCAATCTGTCAAATGTTAAAACAGGATCCAGCAGATCCAAACAATCTGAAAGAAACAGTGGTAAATATCCTTGTTTTGAATTACAATAATTATTGTGTAAAGTTTTCATCGCAAGTTAATTTTACCACAAAAATAGGACCTTTCGCATGAACGAATGGTCCTATTCTTTTAGGGACTTATTTCACAGCCCCTCGTTTTTTATTGCCAAAGTTACTTTTATCTTCAGAAAAATCAACAAAAGATAAGTTTCCGAGCTAATATATACCAATACTCCTTTTTCATATCTAATATCAATATATTGCAAAGCTTTTGTTGTCAAATCTTTCGGTGTCTTTTAATTTTTCTGTTTACCTACATCAAAAATAAATATTATCAACGAAGTAATTTTTTTGATGAAAGGAGAAAATACATTATGAAAAGCAAAAAAGAAGACACAAAACTTTACAAAGGGATTATCGACCTTGCCAAGACAGCAGCCGGCATGAACTGTGAATATGGAGATTACCAGGATATCAAACAATATTTCCGGTATCCCGGGGAACTTCTGGAAAGGATGGAGGAGCAAGGATTTACAACTACCAGTGATTACATTTCTGTTATGAAAGGTCTTTCCAGAATAGGAAAATATTATACAGACGGGATTTTTATTGGATCCCAGCTGGAAGATTTCCTGAAACGGGCAAAGGAAAAAGCAGTAAAAGAACAGAACCTGATCCTGTTATACCAGGTCTTGGTCTTTAGTTATTTGGATCCAGAGCCTGCAACACTGACAGGAGAGGATATCTCTCTTTTACTTACATCTGCCAAGGAAAGCAACCTGGAAGATCTCTTTGAATTTCTATCACTGTTTTTTGAAGAAGAACGAGCCCGTTATTGGAAAGAAAATAAGGCAGCTGAAACAAGATTGATCCAAAAAATACTGACTGTCAAAAGAGAAGAAATTATAGGCATATCCAAAATACCAGTGTTGGAGCATGACACCTTTTATATGTCTGTCATTTCATTCTTTCGTAATCTGAAGATATCTATGGATGATGGAAAAAGAACACGAAATTCTTCCGGATATTTCAGAGCCAAAAGAACAGCTGTTGACCATCTGGACTCCAGAGAATCGAGCTAATCCGGTATATTCAAGTATGAAAAAAACCCGGACCCATAGCGGAACAGAAGAACTATACTACGACTTAACGGTTATTATTCCTGTACATAATTCTGGGAAATATCTGCATAACTGTCTGTATTCAGTTTTGAATCAAGAATGTCTTTATCATCTGCAAATCATTATTGTTGACGATGGGTCAACCGATAATTCCAGAGAAATCCTGAAACACTTTACAGATTTACATATTCCAGGAAAAGACATCAAAATTATTTATCAGGAATATGCTGGTTTATCTGCTGCTAGGAACATTGGTTTAATACAGACAGAAGGAAAATACCTGATGTTTCTTGATTCTGAAGACTATCTGGCACCTGGCAGTCTTCAGACTTCTGTCTCAGAGCTGATTCGGCAGGAAGCAGATTTTGTGCAAATGCAGTACATTATAAAAAAAGGCCAGAGAATGAAAGCAGGCCCACATGTGAAGGAAGGAGTTTATACAGGTTATTCATCTATCTGCCAGATACCTGGATCAGCTACTATGAAAATATTCCGGTCCAACCTATTTGATAACATTTGGTTTCCAGAAAATTGTTGGTTTGGAGATGCCGTTATACCATTTCGCATATATCCAAAATGTCAGAAAGCGGTTGTTCTTTCGCATATTGGTTATATATATCAGAAAAATATTTCGAAAGAAGATCCAGATAAAGAGCAAATGAATCGAAACCTGGAAAGTATTTTAGTTATGGAAAAAATATTAATGAAAAATGATCTTCCGGATGGATATATGGATGAATTACCCCGATATTTCACATTTTCCATTTTCGATTTTCTCCAGTATCTTCCAGAAAGAACGATACAGTTAGCTTTTCTGACAGCAAGCAATATGATACAAACTTTAAGTTTTTATCATCAATATCTGTCTATATGTGAAACGGTATCCATGGTTCAGGATCCTATATTTGTATACCGAATCCATGAAAACAGTATGTCAAGATGAAATGGAGCGGAGACCTTGGATTATCTGAAAGTGTTTGAGCAAATTGAACGAGCGTACCGAAATCAGCCTGATATGAAACAAGAATTTGCCTATGACGAATTAACATGTATCAAGAAGTATATACAGCAATTATATCATTGCGAAGATAAGAGAGAACGAATCCTTCTTTTCGACAAATACAGGGCAGCTGCAGCCTGCATTCCGGAAGGAACGAAAGAAGCAGAGAAAATAAGAAAATGGATTTTACATGTTTCGAAGTACTTTTATTGCAGCACATCCTTTCCCTTTTGGTGGGAAAAATTAACGTCCAAATTTACAAAATAGTTGTATTGTTAATATCGATAAGAATTTGTATTAAGATATGATTAAATAATACGTTTTAATATATTTATAGACATTTTAATCAATTAAATTTTGTCTCGTTTAAAATCCTTAACATGTTATTGTATAGATATCAAAAAAATATCTGGAGGTTTATTTATGAGAACAAAACAATTACTAAATGAACGCACGGACTTCCATGTCCATTCAAATCGAAGTGATGGGCAGAACAGTGTTGAGGAAATCGTGGACCTTGCTTTAAATCGGGAACATCTCCGCGTGATTGCAATAACCGATCATAATCATTTTTCTTTAGCAAACAAATACATAGTCGGATCAAGTGGACATTTCCTTGAAGTCCTTCCAGGCTGTGAGTTTTCTACGACTTTTACATTTCCATCCGGTAAAATGGAAGAAATCCATGTGATTGGTATCTTCCCGAAGAACGTGGATCCGAATGCTTTTGCGGATCTGTTTGCTCCAATAGCGGAAGGAAAACAGAAATATGTGGAAGCAATTCTGGAAAATCTCCACAAAATGGGAATTGATCTGAGCATGGAAGAAGTTATGAAGGAAAAAAGACCTACAGGTTATATTGGACGATTCCATATTGCTGGACTGATGGTCCGACTGGGATATGGAAGTACTGTCGATGAAATCATGGACAAATACATTGGAAATTTCAGTGACCATTACCTGCCTGCAACCGATTATATCCAGTATGCCCCATTTCAAACAGTTATTGAAAGAATTCTGGGACAGTCTGGTTTTCCAATCCTTGCCCATCCATATTCCTACCATAAATTAAACATGGATGAAGTAATTAATATGGTAGAGTCCTTCCATGAAATATCAAATGAAACAGGTGGACTTGAGGTATATTACCAGCACTATACAAAAGAGCAGCAGGAATCACTCCGAAAGATTGCTAAAAAATATAATCTGGTACCTTCTGTGGCATCTGATCGTCATCGAGTAGATCAGCCATTTGCCAGTTACGGAGGATATTCCTTTTATAAAGAAATGCTGGTTCGATTAGAAAACAGATGGAAGGAGGACTAAACGATGCCTTTCTGGAAAAATCTATCTGCAAAAAGAAAACTGGTTCTTCTGGCAACGTGTATGGTGTTTTTCTTTTTCCTGTTTCGTTCCGATTATGCACAGCAGAAAAGTTATGCTGTTATGGATGATGCTTATGAGCAGATGGAAGACGGAAATTATGAAACTGCGGCAGAAGAGTTCCAACAGTATCTGGACAGTCATTCTTCTAAAATATACTGGAAAATTCAGGAAGTAATCAATCGGAATGATCAGTCTAGCTATGAAAATGTGAAAAAGGCATTGGAAGAATGTCAGAAACATTTACAAAAAGAACAAGCTAAATAACATTTTCAGAAGAGAGATCTGCTTCCAGATCGAAACAGGTCTCTCTGTAATACTTAGGGAGGAAAGGATTATGTTCTTTTTTGGGCTTATTGTCGGTGTCGTTCTGGTAATTGCAGCTATTGCGAATATGATACTCACAAATTTATCAGATATTATATCTGTATTAGCAAGTTTCATCTTTCTTGGTTGGACAATCATTCAAACAGTCCGAGAAATCGAACTTCCAGATCCATTGAGAGAAGCATACCGCAGTCTCTGGAACGAAACTTCCAGATTCCGTGAATATCTCGTGGAATATATATAAAGGAATGTATTACGTTGCCATTGAGGCAGGATATGATTCCTTAAATAATTCTACTGAATTATTTAAGGAATCCTGTCTGAATGCAAAAGAATACCTGCTTTCTTATGAGAAAAAGGGATGCAGACTGATCATCGGACATGGAACAGGACCGGATGAAGCTGATAATGAACTAATGAACTGTACCGGCACTTATTTCAAAAGAGGAATTTGGGTGTATCGAGGACATTCTGACTGAATATATCTTCGAAGGAAACAGTATTCCAATCCCTGAACCTTCTGCTCTGGCAGTTACCAAAGAAGATATGCTTGGAAATTATGCTGTAACACTCCATGAGACATATGAGAGAACCTACGAAATCCAGGCGCATTCGCCAGAAGAGGCTGAAGAACTTCTCCGTGAAAAAGTCCAGAACGGATCAGAAAACGGACCAGAAGAGTGTTCTGACAGCTGGTGTGATGTCAACAAACTGTAAATAGGAATATTAAAAGCATGATAAAGAACCGACGAATGTAGAACCGCATGTCCAGTGGTGTGAGAGATCGGTGACAAAAGCCACCTCCTACTCGATCTTACTGAAAATTGCCTGAGAGAATAAAAAACGCTGTCTGGTAGAAGTATTTTCCAGACAGCGTAGTAATAAGATGAAACAAAAACTGCACACTTTAAAAAGTGCAGTATGGCAACAAATACATTTAACGATCATCTTTTAATGTGTTCCATAAACAGTCATATAATGGTGTCAGAAATGGGTTATGTACCTGTCCAGGTTGATTGTTTTCCATCTGATATATTGATATTATGTTGGACAGTTGACTTATCCAGCAATAATAACAGGTATAAAGAAGATCAAGGACAACAAATAGCTGGCTCCACGCTGGATACTTGCAGGAAGCAGATATAAGCATAATAACCCCAAGAGCAATGAAAAAAGCAGCGCAAATAACTTTTTCTTTCACCATATTCATCTTTTTTTGAAACATATTTTCAGCATACACAACCATTGGCTGAGCTATTGCATTCAACTGTTCCATTTTACACCATATATCAGCAGCTTCATTTCTTTTGTCTTCAGGTAATTTGTATACTGTTAATTTTGATGTAATTGAAAGCAGCATGATTGCATAAGGACTGGGATCTGTAGGATGCAGATCACTTAACTTGTAAGAAATCTCATAAGCCCTTTCGAAATTTCCTACTTTTAAATGTTCTTTTGCCTGATACACTTGTGCTACATATTTAAAAGTCGCTTTATCTGATGTTTTATCAGCAAATACAGCATCACAAAAAGCACATTTAAAATATCCGTTTTCAAAAATTATCTTATCGCCACCACAGTTTGGACATTTTCGTTCGTACATACGCTTATCCCTCCTGGACTCCTTTTGTATGAGCTTCTTTTGCTATAAAGTTTTCCGACTGATCAAATTTCTCCATCATGATTCGCATGCTGTTGTTCAGTGAGTAGATATTGCTTTTCAGAATAGAAAAGGAATTTGTATAGTCCGGATAATAGTTCTTACAATAGGATGCCATAGGCAAAAGAAAATCATTCGTCTCTTTTATATACTTTCGCATCCTGTCGAAGGTAAAAGTGTATAAGCTGGTGCTATTATGTAACCGATCACTGAGTTTGATTAATGCGGCCTGACAGTTACGTTCAATCTTTTTGAAATACACACTCAGCTCATAGTTATCCAACCCTGACTCCTTTGTAAGAAGTGTGATAATATCCAAAACCTCCTGTGAAAGATGATATTCGGTAATCAGCTCCCGGCCTTTTAATGGAAGTTTGTCACTGCAGTCTTCCAGCAAATCATGCAGCAGGGCAGCAGCAAGGGTAACATCATCATCAATGCCATAGTTCATTAAAGTCGTGCAGACTTTCAGTGGATGTACAATGTATGGCATTCCATCTTTACGGTACTGTCCATTATGGAAATGTCTCGCAACAGCCAATGCAATCAGGGTCTGCTTCAGGTTCTTTGCCACAGCAAATCCCTTGATAAACATATAGGATTTAATATACTTGCTTGTGTCCACTTCATTATAAGTTTCGTTCAATGGAATAATGTTTCTTTTCTTCTGCATATTGATTTCCTCCTCTTTTTTGCAGTGTACGGTAACTTGTAACTATTCTTATACCATATAATCTAATTTCTGAAAATCCAGCCTTTCGTACTTCGTTGACACCCGTTTTTCTCCTACTTTTCGTACTGCATTGACATTGATGTCTGAGTAAGGCTGTGCTATGCTCGTATCATCAAATTATCGGTAAGGCTTTCAAATAAGGGCTGTACCGAAAAAATAAACTCAGGAGGAAACTACCATGAAATATGTTGTTATTGATCTTGAAATGAATCCTATTGCCGCTGTACATACAGCAGAACGTGAGATTTGTAAGCTCGAAGTGATTGAGATCGGAGCTGTTTTACTGGATGAAAAATACCAGGAAATTGGAAGTTTTGTAACTCTTGTAAAACCTCGTTTAAATTCCCGTATTGAAAGAAAATATGAAAAACTCACGGGAATTAAAACAGAAATGACAGAATCAGCCCCTTATTTTGAAGATGCACTGGACATGTTTTTCAGTTGGTGCAACAATATCCCGGATGAAATTCAGATCATCCAGTGGAGTGAAAATGATTTTGCTCAATTTTCAAAAGAAATCCAAATGAAAAAGATTCCATTATCAACCCAGAATCAAAAGTATATGACTACCTCCTGGCTGGATTTCCAGGCAGAATATGGTCATACCCTCGGGCTTGAGCATAACATCTCCTTAAAAGATGCGGTTATGTACGCTGGAGAAGATTTTTGCGGACGTCAGCATGACGCTCTTGCAGATGCAAGAAACACCGCTGATTTATTTAGCATTGTCAGGGATGAGACTAAATGCCAGAAAGCACTTCAGCATGTAATTGAAGCCCTGAAACCCAAAAACAATTTCTCCATCGGAGAACTGTTTGATTTTTCAGCATTTTCATTATCTGCCTGATAAAATCCATTTTCACATATTTCACTAAAAACAGTCATTGTTATAGCAGAAATATGGTGTATTTGACCGTATTCTGTTATAATAATGGCAGACTAGAAAAAGGAAGATGAACTATGAGTGATTTTTTAATCCCTTTGGGCGGTGGAAATGAAATAGGAGCTTCTGCATACTATCTTTCAAATGAGGATTCAAAATCCATGAAAATGCCTGACATAACGAATCATTACGGAATATAATATTCTTGAAATTATAGCCTCATATGTATATAATATCAGAAGATATGTCAATTTTTCGCTATGAATGACGTTTAGTGCTGACAGCTTCTATTTTATGGTACGCACAGATATCTTATGTTTCAGATGCTGTTAAAACCGTTGATAATGCTGGCAATTTACAATACCTGACAAATAATGTTGAGTATTCGCAAAAAAGTCGTTTTTTGACCAAACGACCTGAAAAGGCACATTTTTTCTGTGTTTTTGACCGAAAAATGACGTATTATCAAATTAAAGCTTCATACTGTATGACTTTTTTAATTGTTATATCATTGTGCAGTATGTATAATTTAGAAAGGAAAAATATGAGAAAATTAGCATTAAGTGATGAAATATTGCTAAAAGTAGACAAAGCAGCCCGCTATATTGGTGGCGAAGTCAATTCCGTAGTAAAGGATCTGTCAAAAATTGACATTAGGGTTGCCATGTGTTTCCCGGATGTTTATGAGATCGGTATGTCCAATCTGGGTATGATGATCCTCTACAACATGTTCAATGAACGTGAGGATGTCTGGTGTGAGCGTGTCTTTTCTCCGTGGATGGATCTGGATAAAATTATGCGTGAGGAACATATTCCTCTCTTTGCCCTGGAATCTCAGGAGTCTGTAAAGGAGTTTGATTTCCTTGGTATTACCCTTGGATATGAGATGTGCTATACCAATGTGCTTCAGGTACTTGACCTGAGCCATGTTTCACTTCTGGCAAAGGATCGTAAGGAAGATGACCCTATCGTCATCGGCGGCGGTGCCTGTGCATATAATCCGGAACCAATCGCAGAATTTTTTGATATGTTTTATATTGGCGAGGGTGAGACTGTCTATGATGCTCTGTTTGATGCATATAAGGCAAACAAGGCAGCAGGCGGCTCCAGAGCAGACTTCCTGTTTGCAGCTTCCCAGATTCCCGGAATTTATGTTCCCTCTTTATACAATGTAACCTACAAAGAAGACGGCACCATTGCTTCCTTTACACCTGCAAAAGAGGGCGTACCTGAGAAAGTCTGTAAACAGCTGATTACCGATGTCACCAGAGACTACCGCGCGATCAAAGCTCCTGTAGTTCCATTTATTAAAGCTACTCAGGATCGTGTTACCCTGGAGATCCAGCGTGGCTGTATCCGCGGATGCCGTTTCTGTCAGGCAGGTATGATCTACCGTCCTACCAGAGAGCGCAATGTGGAGGATTTAAAGGCAAGTGCCAGAGAAATGCTTCAGAATACAGGACATGAGGAGATTTCCTTAAGTTCTCTAAGCTCCAGTGATTATTCTGAGCTGAAGGAACTGGTAAACTTCCTGATCGAAGAATTTCATGGCAATGCTGTCAATATCTCTCTGCCATCCCTGCGTATCGATGCTTTTGCCCTGGATGTTATGAGCAAGGTACAGGATGTAAAGAAGAGCAGCCTTACTTTCGCACCGGAAGCAGGCTCCCAGCGTCTGCGTAATGTTATCAACAAAGGTCTGACTGAAGAGAATATTCTTCATGGTGCAGGTGAAGCATTCAAAGGTGGATGGAATCAGGTAAAGCTTTACTTCATGCTCGGACTTCCAACTGAAACAGAAGATGATATGAAAGGTATTGCTCATCTTGCTCAGAAAATTGCAGAAACTTATTATGAAGAAGTGCCGAAAGAAAAACGTAATGGCAAGGTTCAGGTCAATGTAAGTACCTCTTTCTTTGTACCGAAACCATTTACCCCATTCCAGTGGGCAGGTATGTACAGAGAGGAAGATTTCGTGGAGAAAGCAAAGGTCGTAAAAAGCGAGATCCGCGCACAGTTAAACCAGAGAAGTATCCGCTACAGCTGGCATGAGCCGGATGTAACGATTCTTGAAGGTTTCCTTGCAAGAGGTGACCGCCGTTGTTCAAAAGTTATCCTCAGAGCATATGAAAAAGGTGCGATCTACGATGCATGGTCAGAGAGTTTTGACTATAATATATGGAAAGAATCTTTTGCGGAAACCAACACAGATATTGATTTCTATACTCTCAGAGAACGTTCCACAGATGAGATCCTTCCATGGGATTTCATTGATGCAGGAGTGACCAAGAAGTTCCTGATCCACGAATGGGAACAGGCAAAGAAAGAAACCGTAACACCAAACTGCCGTCAGAAATGTTCCGGCTGTGGTGCTATGCGTTATGGCGGAGGTGTATGTTATGAAGGTAAGAATTAAATTCAGCAAAGAGGGTCCTGTGAAATTTGTGGGACATCTGGATACCATGCGTTATTTCCAGAAGGCTATCCGCAGAGCCAATCTTCCGGTTGCTTTTTCCGGTGGATACAGTCCGCATATGATCATGTCTTTTGCCGCACCATTAGGAGTTGGTACGGAAAGTCTGGGAGAGTACTTCGATCTGGAGCTGGCAGAGACAGTTCCTACTTCAGAGATCACAAGACGTCTGGATGCAGTGATGGTAGAAGGGGTACATGTACTCAGTACCCGTCAGGTTGAGGACGGAAAGGCGGGTAAGGCAATGTCACTGGTGGCAGCAGCCGATTATTATGTAGAATTTCGTCCGGGAAAAGAGCCTGAAATTTCCTGGAAAGATAAAATCAGTGATTTCCTGGCGCAGCCGGAGATCACAGTAATGAAAAAGACCAAACGAAGCGAAAAGGAAATTGATATTCGCCCGTTTATCTATAAGATGGAACTTCAGGGAGACAAGATCTTTATGATGCTTGCTTCCGCAAGTGCCAATTACACAAAACCGGAACTGGTAACAGATACATTCTTCTCATGGCTTGGCATAGAACTTCCGGAATTTGCTTATTCCATCAAACGTCTGGAAGTATACGCAGATAAAGGAACAGAGGAAGAACATAAATTTGTAACTCTGGAAGCACTGGGTGAAGAAGTTGAGTAAACTGATTATTACCCAAATGAATATCCGGCAGATTCCATGCTATGTATGTGCGTATGAAGAAGACGGTAAAGTAATGGAACTGCGCTTCGAACCTGTTGGGGAGAAATCTTCTCTTGGAAATATTTATGTTGGACAGATAGAGAATATAGCTGCCAATATCGGTGCTGCATTCGTACAGATTTCTGCCGGGGAAAAATGCTACCTGCAGCTTTCCGATGCTCCAAATGCGATTTATGCTTCTGTAAAAAAAGGTGACCGCCCATTAAAGGCAGGAGATGAAATCCTTGTGCAGATCAGCCGGGAAGCAATGAAGGGAAAACTACCGGCTGTAACCACGAATCTGAATTTTACAGGCAAATATCTGGTTCTTACAACCGGCGATAAGAAATTTGGTCTGTCTTCCAAACTTTCCAATGATGACAGAAGCCGTATCAGTAAGTGGATGGAAGCAGAAGTTAACCGTCCGGATAAAGAGTTTGGTATCATCGTTCGTACAAATGCAGCAGATGCATCAAAAGAAGAAATACTGAAAGAACTGGAATACCTGAAGGGCCTGTATCATAAGGCTGCTGTAGACGGAAAATCCCGTACCTGTTTCAGCTGCGTATATAGAACAGAGCCTTTTTATATCTCTGCAGTCCGCGACGCCAACAGCCGGAACCTGGAAGAGATCATAACAGATATCCCTGAGATATCCCGACAGATTTCTGACTATCTTAACAGTAACAGCCCGGAGGAAAAAGAGAAGCTGCGGTTTTATGATGATAAACTTCTCCCTCTTTACAAACTTTATCGCCTGGAAACTGTCTTAGAAGAAATCCAGCATGAGAAAGTCTGGCTGAACAGTGGTGGATTTCTGGTAATCCAGCAGACAGAAGCCTTCGTATCCATTGATGTAAACAGCGGAAAGTTTACAGGCAAAAAGAAAATGCAGGAAACTTACCGAAAAATCAATTTGGAGGCAGCAAAGGAAATTGCCAGACAGTTGCGTCTCAGAAACCTGTCCGGAATTATTCTGATTGATTTTATTAATATGGAAAATCAGGATCATCAGGATGAACTGTTCCATGTCCTGCAGAAATATCTGCGCAAAGATCCGGTAAAGGCAAAAGCAGTGGACATCACTCCACTGCACATCCTGGAACTTACCAGAAAGAAAGTGCGAAAACCTGTGATTGAGGAAATCAGAGAATTATAGTTTACCATAAAATAATTATGTAAATCAAACGAGCATCTGCAATTCTCATCGATATTTTTCCGTAACTGAATAACTGCTCTGCAGTTTGTATTTTATCACAGATCCTGACGGATACCGGATTGAAATTGTACCTGTAAAATAAAAGAAAAAAATTCAAAGAAATTGAAAAAAACTTATTGACAAATCGAATTTTGTCCGCTATTATAAATGAGATGCCGCACAGAGAGGTACAAGCACCGAAAGGTCACCATATCTGGCGAGTAAAGATTATAGGAGGTGCCACAGATGTACGCAATTATTGCAACAGGTGGTAAACAGTACAAAGTTGCTGAAGGCGACGTAATCAGAGTTGAGAAACTCGGTGTTGAAGCTGGTGAAACTGTTACTTTTGATAATGTTATTGCAGTAAGCAATGACGGATTAAAAGCTGGTGAAGATGTGAAAGATGCCAGTGTTACCGCTACTGTAGTTGAGAACGGTAAAGCAAAAAAAGTTATCGTTTACAAATACAAGAGAAAAACTGGATATCACAAGAAAAACGGTCACAGACAGCAGTACACTAAAGTAAAAATCGAAAAGATTAACGGTTAATCTGGTGTCATTATGATTACAATTACAGTTAAGAAGAGAAATGGAAATTATCTGGAATTTGTTTCGAAAGGTCACGCCGGATATGCAGAGGAAGGACAGGATATTGTCTGTGCTGCTGTCTCTGTACTGGTGATTAATACTGTAAATTCTCTTGAGACATTTACAGATGATCAGTTTGAAGTGCAGGAAGATGACGGCTATGTATCTTTTCATTTTACGGCTCCGGTTACTGAGAGGGGAACCCTTCTCATGGATTCGCTGATTCTCGGATTAACAGAAATTGAACATAGTTATAACAATCGATATTTGACAGTAAAAGTCAAGGAGGTGTAACAACATGATGAAAATGAACCTTCAGTTATTCGCACATAAAAAAGGAGTTGGTTCTACAAAGAACGGTCGTGATTCCGAATCCAAGAGATTAGGTGCGAAGAGAGCAGACGGACAGTTTGTTAAAGCTGGAAATATTCTTTACAGACAGCGCGGAACTAAGATCCATGCTGGTGAGAACGTAGGTTGCGGTAAAGATTATACTTTATTCGCACTTAAAGATGGTGTCGTAAGATTTACCAGAAAAGGACGCGATAAGAAACAGGTTTCTATCGTTCCAGTAGAAGCAGAATAATCTGGTTAAGCGAAGGCTTCAAATCTAATATGGGTTTGGAGCCTTTCTTTTATAGTAGAATTGCTATAGATTAAAAGAGTTATATGATATAAAAGAAACCATAGCAATCCTTGTAAATAATGCATATTGATCCGACTCATCAGAGTGCGAAATCCTGCTGAACGGTCTCAAATGCATTAATTTAAGAAGATTACTATTACGAAATAATCATTAGTAAAGGACAGAGGTGTGTCATATGTTTGCAGACAGAGCGAAAATCTATATCCGCTCCGGTAAAGGCGGCGACGGCCATGTAAGTTTCCGCAGAGAATTATATGTTCCGAATGGCGGTCCTGACGGCGGCGACGGCGGTCGTGGAGGAGACGTGATATTTGAGGTAGATGAAGGCCAGAACACCCTTGGCGACTACCGACACAGAAGAAAATATAAAGCAGAAGACGGACAGGAAGGCGGCAAAAAACGCTGCCATGGTGCCGATGGAAAAGATGTTGTATTAAAAGTTCCGGAAGGAACTGTTATCATGGATGCAGAATCCGGTAAAGTAATTGCTGATATGTCCGGTGAAAATAAACGCCAGATCGTATTAAGAGGCGGAAGAGGTGGCAAAGGAAACCAGCATTATGCGACTGCAACCATGCAGGTTCCGAAATATGCACAGCCAGGACAGCCTGCGCAGGAACTGGAAGTTCTTCTGGAGCTGAAAGTAATCGCAGACGTAGGTCTGGTTGGATTCCCGAATGTCGGAAAGTCCACATTCCTTTCCCGTGTTACCAACGCACAGCCGAAAATTGCCAACTATCACTTTACAACCCTGAGCCCAAATCTTGGTGTTGTAGATACTGAAAACGGTGGTTTTGTGATCGCTGATATTCCCGGTCTGATCGAAGGTGCTTCCGAAGGTGTGGGACTTGGACATGAGTTCCTCCGCCACATTGAACGTACCAGAGTCATTATCCACATTGTAGATGCAGCATCTACAGAGGGACGTGACCCAATCGATGATATTTACAAGATTAATAAAGAACTGGAAGCTTATAATCCGGAAATTGCTGCAAGACCACAGGTAATCGCAGCAAATAAAATCGACTGTATCTATACAGAAGACGGCGAAGAGAGCCCGATTGACAAACTTAAGGCAGAATTTGAGCCAAAAGGAATCCAGGTATATCCGATTTCCGCTGTCAGCGGTCAGGGTGTCAGAGAACTTTTATTCCATGTGAAAGAACTTCTTGACAGCTGCCCACAGGAACCTGTAGTATTTGAACAGGAATTCTTCCCTGAAGATATGTTGATCGGAGAAAACCTTCCATATACAGTAGAGCAGAGTCCTGAAGATCCGACAATTTTTGTTGTCGAGGGACCGAAGATTGAAAAGATGCTTGGCTACACAAATCTTGATTCCGAAAAAGGTTTCGCATTCTTCCAGAAATTCCTGAAAGAGGGAGGCATCCTGGAAGAACTTGAGAAGGCAGGCATTCAGGAAGGCGATACTGTGCGTATGTACGGATTTGATTTTGATTACTATAAATAGATTCAATAATGAAACAGATGTGGTAAGACGGATGATTTTGTCCGTTTGCAGAGAATAACAGAGGAAAATAAAAATGACAAGTAAACAGAGAGCTTATTTAAAAGGTCTTGCAATGACCATGGATCCAATCCTTCAGCTTGGAAAGGGTGGTCTTACTCCTGAGAACACAGCCGCAGTAGATGAGGCGCTTGCAGCCAGAGAACTGATCAAGATCAGTGTTCTTCAGAACTGCCTGGAGGATCCGCGCCAGATGGCTGAGGTTCTGGCAGAACGTACACGTTCCCAGATCGTACAGGTTATCGGCAAGAAAATTGTTTTATACCGTGAAGGCAAAAACGAAAAGAAAAAAATTGAATTACCCAGAAAATAATACGGAGTTTTTTATGGCTGACATCAAACACAGAATTGGTATTATGGGCGGTACTTTTGATCCCATCCACATGGGGCATCTGATTCTGGGAGAGAAAGCATACGAACAGTTCCGACTGGAAAAGGTACTGTTCATGCCTTCCGGAAATCCGCCTCACAAGAGAAACCGTCAGGGACGTGCCACAGATGAAGAAAGAGTTGAAATGGTCCGCAGGGCGATTACCGGAAATCCTCACTTTGAACTGTCGCTGACTGAAATGCATGAAAATGGTTATACTTACACTTATCATACACTGGAAATGCTAAAAGAGAAGAATCCGGATACTGATTATTATTTTATAATCGGCGCAGACTCCCTGTATGACTTTGATACATGGCGTGAACCGGAAAGAATCTGCAGAAACTGCATTTTGGTAACTGCTGTAAGAAATCATTCCACAATCGCAGAGCTCGAAGCAGAAATGAACCGTCTTTCGCTTAAATATAATGGCACATTTCTGACACTGAATACCACAAACCTTGATGTATCCAGCGAAATGCTCAGAAACTGGATCAGAGAAGATAAAAGTGTGCGTTACTATATTCCTGATCCGGTGATTGAGTATATCAGAGAAAACCAGATTTACAGTCTGGCCGAAAAGAAAGGATGATCTTCCGATGGCAGAGTATGATTTTATAAAAATGCAGAAAAAATTAGCAAAATATCTGGATGAGGATCGTTATGAACATACGTTGGGAGTTATGTTTACATGTGCAGCACTTGCCATGGTTCATGACTGTGATCTGATCACAGCCCAGACTGCCGGACTGCTCCATGACTGTGCAAAATGTATTCCGAACAAAAAGAAGCTGAAAATGTGCAGCCAGCATCATATTTCGGTATCTGAATTCGAACAGGAGCATCCTTTTTTACTTCATGCCAAGCTTGGAGCTTACGTAGCTAAGGCTAAGTATGATGTGACAGATGAAAATATTCTTTCTGCCATCACCTGGCATACTACCGGAAAGCCGGAGATGACACTGTTGGAAAAAATCGTCTATATTGCCGATTATATTGAACCAAAACGTGATAAAGCTCCTAATCTTGCAATTGTACGTAAACTGGCTTTTCAGGATCTTGACGAATGTATGTATAAGATTTTGGGTGATACACTGGCTTATCTGGAGGAAAATCCGAAAGATATTGATAATGCTACGAAAGATGCTTTCTTGTATTACAGGGATTTACACATGAAAAGACAGTCCTGAGTATAAATTGTCTCGACTGGCAGAGTTTTACATATAGGGGACAGCACAACAGGGAGAACAGATTACGGATATAAATATTTATTTAGAGAAGATATATGTAGCTATTCAATAGTCTGTTGATCATGAAGATATTGAACAGTTACAAAAGCAGATAGAAAGAGAGGTTGTTTCCATGAACAGAGAACTTGAAATGGCAAAACTTGCCTGCCGCGCACTTGATGAGAAAAAAGGAAAAGATATTAAGGTAATAGATATCCATGAAGTATCTGTAATTGCCGATTATTTTGTAATTGCAAGTGCTTCCAACCAGAATCAGGTTCAGGCTATGGTTGACAATGTAGATGAAACACTTGGCAGAGCCGGATTTGAAGCAAAACAGATTGAGGGAACCAGAAACTCCAGCTGGGTTCTTATGGATTACGGCGATATGATCGTCCACGTATTTGACGAAGAGAATCGTCTTTTCTATGACCTCGAAAGAATCTGGAGAGATGGTAAGGTTCTTGACGTTAATGAATTTCTTGAGAAATAAGTAGAAAAAATTGTTACTGTTCACTCTGTTCACAGCAACATGCTTGCGATGCACAGACTTTATGCTAATCGCATAAAGTCGCGCGGTATGTCTCGGGTTTTCTGTGACCTTCGTTCACAAAAAACACCTCGCGGGATATTACCAGTGAACAGTAACGAAAAATTTACAGTTATTCGGTGTAGAACTGCGTAGCGAGGCGGATGATTTTATCCGCCTGAATTTGTGAAATTTGCAAAATAAAATACAGAGGAAATCAGATATCATCATTAAGAGATAGCTGATTTCCTCTGTTGTTTTTTTGAATTGATATAGTATAATTTGCAGTGTATGGGGACTTGCTTGATTCGATTATGAGCAAGTAGCGAAGCGGATTGCGAATATCTGCCTGACTATTCACGTATCAGTTATATTATTCATACAAACGGAACACACCAAATACTTTGCCAAGAATCTGAAGACCTTCATGTACAAGGATTGGCTCCATTGTATCATTTTCCGGCTGGAGACGATAGTATCCTTTTTCTTTATGGAAAGTCTTAACTGTAGCACCGTCATCGATCAGCGCAACAACAATATCTCCATCCTCTGCTGTGGACTGCTGTTTTACCAGAACCTGATCTCCGTCAAAAATTCCGGCGTTTATCATACTTTCCCCTTTTACTTTCAACAGAAAGCTCTGTGAATTAGGCATAAACTCTGCAGGGATAGGGAAATAGCCTTCAATATTCTCAACTGCCAGAAGTGGCTGTCCGGCTGCCACAGTTCCTATGATGGGAACATTCACAACCTCTCTGCGGACCAGATTAAAATTGTCATCAATAATCTCAATCGCACGTGGTTTCGTTGCATCTCTGCGGATATATCCATTTTTCTCCAGTGCTTCCAGATGTGAATGAACGGAAGAAGTAGATTTCAGGTTGACTGCCTCGCAGATTTCACGAACTGCCGGCGGAAATCCCCGGTTCAAAATCTCATTCTTTATGTAATCAAGAATCTCCTGCTGCTTTGGCGTGATTCTTCCATATGGCATAATTATACCCTCCTTTTTAAGTTATTTTTTGTTCGTACACTCTTCATAACCATTCAGCAGTCTGCTATTCTATGAGATACTGAACAGTTTCTGATTTTTTTATCATATCATAATTCCTGACAAAAAGCAAACTTATATTCTGAAAATGTGTTCTTACTTATGTGCTCCCGTTACTGTTTACTCCATTCTCAGTAACGGGATAGTGGTGTGTGAACAGTAACGATTATTGTGAATTCTTTATGAATAAACTTGTTTTTAAATGTGCAAAGTGTTACAATATTTTGGAAAATGGTGTAACTATTCAGCAGTCACTGTGAAATCGCTGAACAGTTATAGAATGATTATGAACTGCACAAAAAGGAGACATTCCATTGTCTGATAATAAATCAAAAAAAATGCCGGGAATCCTGGCAAGGCTTCGCATGGTCGTGGGGCTGAATATCGGAACGATCATGTTTGGCATCTTATTCATATATATGGCATTCAGTGCCATATTATATTTTACAACTACTCATATTGAGTCCTATCAGGTTACATCAGGACCTTTATCCCGCAACGAAACATATACCGGTCTTGCCATACGTGAAGAAAGTTTATGCAAGGCAGATTCATCAGGCTATATTACTTATTATGCAAGGGAGGGCAGTAAGATCAATGCTTCCGGAGCGGTGTACGGACTTAGTGATACAAAAACAGCTTCTGCTCCGGCATCTCTTGCCCCGGAAGAACTTTCAAAGGTACGGACTGATATGATGAGTTTTTCCAAAGGATTCAGTTCAAGTAAATTTAACAGCACCTACAGCTTTAAATATGAACTGAAGGGAAATATCCTTCAATATGCAGAGTCTGGCAATACCTCATCTGCTCCTCTTACTTCAGATGAGGACGGTGAAGGAAATGACAGTGGTGACAATGACAAAACAGCAGATATTTATCCCGGAAATCAAACTATCTGCCAGTCCCAATCTGATGGTATCGTTTTATATTCCATGGATAATTATGAAGGAAAAACAGTAGATGCTGTAAAGGCAGAAGATTTCGATCAGAATTCTTACCATGAAACAGATTTGAAAACTTCCGACAAGGTAAAAGCAGGAGATGATATTTATACCATTATCACAGATGAACGCTGGAGCCTTCTGATTCCTTTGAGCGACAGACAGGTTGAAAAACTGAAAGACCGTTCTACAATACGTGTCAAATTTTTAAAAGACGATATGACACAAAACGGAGATTTTTCCATTATTACCATAGACGGTGACAAATATGGACAGATTGATTTCAATAAAGGTCTGATTCGTTATGCATCTGACCGTTTTTTGGACATTGAACTTGTAACCAACACAGTTGTAGGTCTGAAAATCCCTCTTACCTCTATTGTAACCAAGGATTTTTATGTGATTCCATCCAGAATGGCCACTACACAGGATAATCAGACAGGTTTTACCCTTTATGAGGGGAAAAATAAAACAACATTTAAAAATGTGAGCATTTACGCAAGCATTGATGATTCATCTGTCTCCAAACTGGCAGTGGACGAAGCAGAACAACCTCAGATTTATTATGTTGACAAGAGTTCATTTAAGGAAGGGGATGCCCTGATCAATACGGATACCGGTGAAAAATATGTGATCGGAGAGACAGATACTCTGGAGGGAGTATACTGTATTAATAAAGGCTATGCGGTTTTTCGCCGTATTGAAATACTTGATGAGAACGAAGAATATGCTATTGTATCTAAAAACACCACCTACGGTCTTTCCAGATATGATCACATTGTTCGAAACGCTGATAAAGTAAAGGAAGAAGACATTTTATACTAATTAAGGAGGCTTAATATGTTAGCTGATAAACTAAACCTTGTGAAAAAGAATATTGAAGAGGCCTGCGATACTGCAGGGCGTTCTCCCCAAGAGGTAACTCTTATTGCGGTCAGTAAGACCAAACCGGTGGAAATGCTGAAAGAAGCATATGATGCGGGTGCAAGAGTGTTTGGGGAGAATAAGGTTCAGGAGATCGTAGATAAATACGATCAGATGCCATCAGATGTACAGTGGCACATGATCGGACATTTACAGAGAAATAAAGTGAAATATATTATTGATAAAGTATCTATGGTACACTCTGTAGATTCTGTCCGCCTGGCAGAGGCCATCGAAAAAGAGGCAGCAAAAAAAGATATCTGCATGCCGGTTCTGATCGAAGTAAATGTAGCAGGAGAGGAAAGTAAGTTTGGCCTTTCAGTCGAAGAGGTATTACCATTTCTGGAAGAAATTTCTTCTTATGAGCATCTTCAGGTAAAAGGACTTATGACAATTGCACCATTTGTAGCAAATCCTGAAGAAAACAGAGAAGTTTTTCAAAAATTAAAGAAATTAAGTGTTGACATTGCGGCCAAAAACATTAATAATGTTAATATGAGCGTCCTGAGTATGGGAATGACAAATGATTATCAGGTCGCAGTTGAGGAAGGGGCCACTATGGTGCGCGTGGGAACGGGTATCTTTGGCGAAAGAGATTACTCAATAAAAGAAGATTAAAATAAGATTGGAGATTAAAATGGGCGTTTTAGATAAATTTTTAGATGCCATCAAATTAAACGATGATTACGATGATGATGGATTCTTAGATGATGATCTGTTAGATGAGGAAGAAGATGATGACTTTCTCGATGACGATTTCGATGAGAAACCAAAGAAGAAATTTTTTGATAAATTCTCTAAGAAAAAAGAATCCGACGATAATGATGACTTCGATGATGTAGAAGAGAAAGCAGTAAAGACAGCTCCTAAACAGGCATCTGCTCCAAAACAGACCGCTTCGGCTCCGTCTAAGGTTACGGTTAAACAGGAACGCGCCGAACGCCAGACACGTCCTGCAGCATCTTCCAAGATTACTCCAATGAGAAGCAGCCGCAAATCAAATCAGGGCCCAAATATGGAAGTCTGTGTGATCAAACCTTCTTCTATGGAAGATACGCGTGAGATTGCTGACACTTTAGTAGATAATTCTACTGTTATTTTGAATCTGGAGGGAATTGATGTGGAACTGGCACAGAGAATCATCGATTTCACATCCGGTGCATGCTATTCTTTAGGCGGCAGCCTTCAGAAAGTATCCAGCTATATCTTTGTACTTGGACCGTACAATGTAGATATTACCGGTGACCTTCAGAATATTCTGGGAGGCTCTGCTCCGTCTGTAAGAGCAGGATATTGATCCAGGATGGAAAAAGACGAATTTTTTCTTAAGAGAATCCGGGAATTGGCAAATCTCTCCTGGCAGAGAGATATCGTTACATTTTCGGATTTTCTTAATTTAAATGAACAGAATATAGTCAGTAGCCTGAAACATCAGTTTCCCCAGATTGTTATGGAGACGTCCGGAGGCTATGAGAATGCGGAGCGTCAGATGGTTGCATTTCATCCTGATGCTCTTGCTTTTACATGGGAATATCCCATCGACTGTCTGAGGATTGAACCAAAAGCTCTTAAATTCTCTGAAGAGCTTTCTCATCGTGATTATCTTGGTGCACTTCTCAATCTTGGAGTAGACAGAAGTGTGATCGGTGATATTGTTGTTCAGAAAAAAGCTGCCTGGTTTTTCTGCCAGAACAAAATGACGGAATTCTTTCTTGAAAATCTGTGCCGGGTCCGTCATACCAATATTCTGATCACAAAAGTGGAGGATTCTGATGAATTTCCACGCCCTGTCCTTGAATCTGTCAGCGGTACCTGCGCTTCGGTACGTCTGGATTCATTGATCTCGCTTGCTTTTAAGACATCCAGAAGCAGTATGGTATCTTATATTGAAGGCGGGCAGGTTTTTGTCAACGGAAAACTGATCACCAGCAACGGATATGAGCCGAAAGATGGTGACATTATATCTGTACGTGGGAAAGGACGGTTCATTTTTGACGGTGTTTCTCACCAGACAAAAAAAGGACGCTGCAGTGTGCGTATTATGCGCTATGTATAAATTTTGTAATAAAAGGAGAACAGGAAAATGGCAGAACAAAAATTACTTGTAAAACGGGAAGGAGATTTCCATTATCCTATTTATTTAAAAAATGACTTTCAGGATCTTGCCGGTGCGATCAGAGAAGAAGGACTTGAAAACCGGAAAATCTGTATTGTGACAGACAGTCATGTTGCACCTCTTTATCATGAGGCAGTTAAATCAGCTCTTCAGGAAATTTCCTCTGAAATATTCTCTTTTGTATTTGAAGCTGGTGAAAAGAACAAAAACCTGAATACAGTACAGGAATTATATAAAACTTTGATTGAGAATGAAATGGACAGAAAAGGTCTGCTGGTTGCGCTGGGTGGCGGTGTTGTAGGTGATCTGACAGGTTTCGGAGCTTCCACTTACCTGAGAGGGATTGATTTTATCCAGGTTCCTACTACGCTTCTGGCACAGGTTGACAGCAGCGTAGGAGGTAAAACAGGTGTTGACTTCCTTCAGTACAAAAACATGGTAGGAGCTTTCCATCAGCCCCGCCTTGTATATATGAATATGAGTACCCTGCAGTCTCTTCCGAATCGGGAATTCACCTGTGGAATGGGTGAAATTCTTAAGACAGGACTGATCTGCGATGAAGAGTTCTTCCGTTTTGTATGTAAGAATCAGCCTGAGATCAGTAAATTGGATCTGAGTATGCTTTCCAGAATGATCCGCAGATGCTGCGAGATCAAGGCAGGTGTGGTAGAGCGTGATCCGAAGGAGCAGGGAGAACGTGCACTTTTAAATCTTGGTCACACAGTCGGACATGCAGTCGAAAAAATGAAAAACTTTCAGCTGCTTCATGGACAGTGTGTTGGAGTCGGTCTGATCGCTGCCGCTTATCTTTCCATGCAGAGAGGATTATTAACAGAAGAAGAATACGAAGAGATCAGAAAAGGGTGCCATTCTTATAATCTTCCTCTTTCTGTTGATTCACTGAATGCCGGGGATGTCCTGGCAGCAACAAAAAAAGACAAAAAAATGGAAGCCGGTCATATTAAATTTATCCTTATGGACGGGATCGGTAAAAGTTTTATAGACAAAACTGTCACAGATGAGGAACTGCTCCAGGCAATCCGGGAGATTCTGATATGACAGCTGTTTCCTCCGTATCTTCATGTATGCACTGGATTAGAGGCTGTATTATTATCCTTTTGCTGACAATTCTGGATCAGGGAAGTAAATCTCTTGTTCTGGCACAACTGAAAGATCAGCCTGATATCTCTCTCATTCCAGGAGTTCTTCAATTACGGTATCTCGAAAATCGTGGAATGGCCTTTGGATTGTTTGAAGGTAAAATTCCGGTGTTTGTGATTTTGTGCCTTTTGTTTTTTGGTGTATTTATCTATGTATATGCCAGAATCCCGAAAAACAGATATTATCTGCCGCTGTCAGTAACTGCACTGGTAATGGTTTCCGGTGCTCTTGGAAATTTTATTGACAGAGTATGCAGAGGCTATGTTGTGGATTTTATCTATTTTTCACTGATTGATTTTCCGGTATTTAATATAGCTGATATGTATGTGGTATGCAGTGGCATATTACTTGTTATGCTGGTGTGTTTCAGATACAAAAATGATGAAGATTATGACTTCTTAAGAATAAAAAAGGATTAGTATTATGGAAATTCTTAATTATCAGGTTTCTGAAGGTCAGTCCGGTATCCGGATTGACCGCTATCTTTCTGAAATGAACGAAGAACTGTCACGTTCTTATATTCAAAAGCTGCTTAAAGAGCAGAAAATAACCGTCAATGGTTCTGCTGTAAAAGCCAACTACAAAGTTCAGGAAGGAGATGAAATCTCCGTAGCAGTTCCTGACATAAAAGAGCCGGATATACTTCCGGAAGATATCCCTCTGGATATTCTTTATGAAGATGATGATGTACTTATTGTAAATAAACCAAAGGGGATGGTGGTTCATCCCAGTGCCGGACATACTTCCGGAACATTGGTAAATGCTATTATGTTTCACTGTAAGGACAATCTGTCGGGGATCAATGGTGTTCTGCGTCCTGGTATTGTCCACAGAATCGATAAGGATACCACAGGTGCACTTCTTGTATGCAAGAATGATAATGCACACCGCAACCTGGCAGAACAGTTAAAAGAGCATTCTATCAGGCGTAGATACCGGGCAATCGTAGCAGGAGTACTGAAAGAAGACGAAGGGACGATCGAAGGTCCCATCGGGCGCCATCCGATTGACCGCAAAAAGATGGCTGTCAACTATAAAAACGGCAAGGATGCTGTCACACATTATAAAGTTTTGGAACGTTTCAAAAATGCCACTTATGTGGAATGCCGTCTGGAAACAGGCAGAACGCATCAGATTCGTGTGCATATGACAAGTATCGGTCATCCACTTCTGGGTGATGAAGTGTACGGTTCCGGTAAGAATCCTTATCATCTGCAGGGACAGACGCTTCATGCAATGATTCTTGGCTTTGTTCATCCATCAACGGGCGAATATATGGAGTTTACAGCTCCTTTACCTGAATATTTCGTTAAATTATTAGAAAAATTACGAAAGTAGTTTGCATTTTTTTGGAAATACTGTATAATATGTCTATCGAATATGTAACAGAAGGGAGTGCAGACTATGAATAGTACGAGTTCAATTATTACAATTGGTCGTGAGTACGGCAGTGGAGGAAGACAGATAGGTCAGGAAGTTGCCAAATATTTTGGTATTAAATGTTATGATAAAGAACTTCTCGAACACGCAGCAAATGAAAGCGGTATCTGCAAAGAACTTTTTGAGAATCATGATGAAAGACCAACTAACAGCTTTTTATATTCTCTGGTTATGGATACCTACTCATTTGGTTATTCTTCTTCAGGATTTACAGATATGCCTATGAACCACAAAGTATTTCTTGCACAGTTTGACGCAATCAAGAAACTGGCCTCCGAAGGTCCATGCGTTATGGTCGGAAGATGTGCAGATTATGCGTTGTCAGAGTATAAAGACTGTTTCAGTGTATTTGTACATGCAGATACAGACTGGAGGATTAACCGTCTTTCACAGAAACATAATAAAACTGCAAAAGAAGCAAAAGACATGATCAATAAGACAGACAAGAGCCGTTCCAGTTACTATAATTACTACACCAATAAGAAATGGGGTGCTGCTTCAAGCTACAATCTCTGCGTAGACAGCAGCAAACTTGGAATTGATGGTGCAGCAAAAGCAATCATTCAGGCAATTGAGATTTTTGATTCCATAAAAAATAAATAGGATTATATTTTTACAGATACTTTACCACATCCTTGGTAAAGTATCTGTTTTTGGATGAATTTATAACAGTCTTTTCAATTCATTCCAGATTGCCTGCGGCAATGGAATTTTAGCTTGTATGCCTCGGGATAGTGGTGTATGAACAGTAACAAGACTGCTATAATTTTTTTTAATATATATTAAATTTTCATGACATTTGTTAAAATATATGCTATAATCATACCATGTTAAAAAGGAGGACATTATGAAATTTCGTTGGGACAACCGATATTTACACTGGGGTGTAACCGCTTTTCTGGTAATTGCCGCCAGTATGCTGTTTTATTATGGCATATTTCACATGAAAACCCTGATCGTGGGAATCAAAACTTTTCTGGGAATTATGGCGCCTATTATCTATGGTGTAATCCTTGCTTATATTCTCAGTCCGCTGATCAATCTCTTTGAGCAGAAGCTGATCTATCCGCAGCTGGAAAAGCATAATATTAAGTTACAGAAAAAAGGAAAACGGGCTATTCGATGGGGATGTGTCCTTTTTTCCATGTTCCTGTTCTGGATTATCATTTACGCATTACTGATGATGGTGCTTCCTCAGTTGATCCGAAGTATCATGAGTATTATTTACAGTTTTCCGTACTATGTAAAAGTTATTGAAAAGTGGCTCAATTCATTTGTTGAGCATGGATGGAAACTGAATCCTGAAATGCTCGATATGATCAACCAGTATTCTGTAAAAGCACAGGAGTATCTTACTACCGATATTCTTCCGCAGATGCAGGATATGCTCAAAAATGTTTCAGCAGGTATTTTTGATATCCTGATCTTTATGAAGAATTTTCTGATCGGTGCCATTGTAGCTTTGTATGTACTTGCAGACAAAGAGAAATTTGTTGCCAAAAGCAAAATGATGGTATATGCCATATTGCCTCATAAATGGGCAAATATGCTTATACGCGTTATGCGTTTTACAGACAAGACTTTTGGTGGTTTCATATACGGAAAACTTCTGGATTCTGCTATTATTGGAATTTTGTGTTATTTTGGAATGTTGCTTTTGGATTTGCCGTATCCAATTCTTATCAGTGTAATTATCGGTATGACAAATGTCATTCCGTTTTTTGGTCCTTACATCGGAGCCATTCCATGTATTTTGCTTATTTTAGTAGTAGATCCCATAAAAGGTCTGTATTTTGCAATTTTTATCCTGCTTCTTCAGCAGTTTGATGGAAATATCCTTGGTCCGAAAATTCTCGGAGAATCTACCGGACTTTCCAGTTTTATGGTTATTGTTGCCATCATGATCGGGGGCGGTCTCTTTGGGGTTCCGGGAATGATTGCAGGAGTTCCTGTATTTGCCGTACTTTATGCTCTGATCTGGAGACTGATCAATCATTCTCTTAATGACAAAAAAATGCCGGCAGAAGAGGAGACATATATAAATATTGACTGTCTGGATGAACAGACAGGTGAAGTACTTCCTCTTTGCAAGGAAGAAAAACACAAGGTTTCACCGGAAGAACTGGAAGCGAGAAAAAATAATTTCTTTATGAAAATATGGAATCCGCTTTCCGGACTGGTCATAACCATATGGAAATATCTCCTGCGGATTTTAAACATAATATGGGGATATATCAAAAAAGCAGGGATTTTCCTGAAGAACAGATATGTTGAATTAAAGAATAAACGAGAGAAAAATAAGTAAACCTTCACAGTTACAAAAAAAACACACAGGAGTTACTATGAAGAAAAAAAAGTTATATTTGACAGCTTTTCTTTTGGTTCTGGCACTGGCTCTGCAGGGCGGAATCTTTTCCGGTTTCTCTGTACCGGTTCAGGCTGCAGCAACTTCCAAAAAGCAGACAGGATTTGTGAAAAAAAACGGAAGTTGGTACTATTACGATAAAAACGGAAAAAAAGCTATCGGCTGGTATAAAAGTGCTGCAGGAAATCAGTACTATTTCGGAAAGACCGGTGCAGCCAAAGCCGGAATTCTGACCATCAGTGGAAAAAAGTACTGTTTTAATGAAAAAGGTAAAATGCTTACTACCTGGCAGACAGTAAATGGAAAAACGTATTTCTTTGATGAAAAAAAAGGATATATGCATACCGGATGGGTAACTACAGCTGCAGGGAATAAATACTATTTCTGGAATGACGGGGTGATACGATCCGGTTTCCATAAAGTAAATAATGTATATTACTGCTTTAATGAAAAAGGAAAAATGTATAAAAACTGTTTTCGCAAAAGCGGGAATTCCACCTATTATCTTCAGGCCAATGGCACTATGGCAAAAGGTCGTCTGAAAGTAAAGGGAAGCTGGTATTCCTTTAACAGAAATACCGGTCAGCTGGTCAGAAGCGGATGGTATAAAGAAACAGACGGTTCTTATTATTATGCAGCTTCAAATGGTAAACTTGTCAAAGGCTTCTATAAACCGGATTCCTATTATCGGTATTTCAGGAAATCAGATTGTAAACTGGTTACGGGATGGCAGACGATCAACGGACACAAGTATTATTTTAAGAAAACTAATGGAATCCGTTACGATGATATTATCCTGAAATCGTCATCTGGGAAAAGATATTATTTTGAGTCTGACGGAAAACTTGCCAGCAGTAAGTGGATCACGAAAAAAAGTGCTCATTATTATGCGAAATCAGATGGGGTGCTGGCCTCTGGATGGCTGACAGTAGACGGAAAGAAATATTATATGAACCCTTCTACATGTGAACGTGAAAGTGGGTGGGTTACTGTAGATGGAGAGAAGTATTACCTGAGTTCCTCCACAGGTGCTCTGGTTACAAATCAGTGGATTGATGATAATCATTATGTTGGAGAAGATGGTTCTCTTATTCCTGACTATCAGAACGGAGTTTCTTTTCGGTGGCCTTTAAGCTCCGGTTATTCCTATATCAGCAGTTATTTTGGAAACAGGGAATCTCCGGGAGGAATCGGTTCTACCAATCATAAAGGAATTGACATTCCTGCTCCTACAGGAACACCGATTTATGCGGCAGCATCAGGAACCATTGTTGCCATGCTTTCACCGGCATCGTCAGGCGGTGCCGGATATTATACCAAGATCAATCATGATGGAAAGGGACTTATCACAGAATATATGCACCAGTCTAAATTTAACCCAAATCTGAGTGTAGGAGATAAGGTCAAAAAAGGTGATATCATCGGATATGTAGGAAGCACCGGGAACAGCACCGGTCCTCATCTTCATTTTGGGGTTATGGTTAATGGGGTAAATCAGAATCCTCTGAATTATGTGAAGAGACCGTCATAATTAACCGGTTTCAGACACGCTCTAGTATATCGTTTCGCAGACAAGCGAGTGGTATAGTTATTTTCATTTTATAAATATATAAAAAAGGATATATGGTATATGAAGGAAGAATCAGAAAAAACATACACTTATTACAGAAAAGCGCAATATCATGAAACAGACCAGATGGGCATTATCCATCACTCTAATTATGTAAAATGGATGGAAGAGGCCAGGATTGGATATATGAGCCGGATGGGTTTCAGCTATAAGAAAGTAGAAGAGTTGGGAGTGATCTCCCCTGTTGTGGAAATTTCAGTTGCATATAGAAAGCAGGTTTTCTTCGATGATGAAATCCGGATTCGCGTTGGCATTAAGCAGTATAATGGAATTTCTCTGGAATTTAATTATGAATTTTTTAATGCGAGCAGAAATGAAATCTGCACAACCGCTTATTCCAGACATTGTTTTCTAAAAGATGGGAAACTGATCGCTCTCAAAAAAGAGCTTCCGGAATTGAATCGCATTATTACAGATTGTCTGTAAAACTAATGACTTTGGAAAATCACGCATAGTAGTGATCAAATCCCGGTTGGGACAGCCTATAGCGGCTTTTTCGGGAGATGACGTGTATTGGGAAGTTCCGGAAGGCCTTCCAAAAATGACGAAACTTATGGTTGACGGAAAAGCCTTGTATATACATCGGGCAAACTACCAGATTATTGACAAAAAATTGCTGTAGAAAAAAATTTAAATTGAACGCTAAGTAATTCAATCAATGTTTTTGATATGAAGGCAGAAAAAAGTTATTATTTGATAAATACAAACAATTAGCACGCAAAAATAAATCCGGAAACAATAAATGGATGTACTGGTTGGCAACAATAAGATAACATAAAAACATACGAAAGTAGTATGTTTTTATGTTATCTACATCTATACGACAAACGCGAGTTTTTCATATAGATGTAGGCTGCAGCTGTCTTTGCGCTGTAATCGTTTATTGACAAAGGCATTTTCTCTGCAATTATTAATCATTATCAACTTTGATGATTTATATGTCTTTTGATGATTTATATGTCTTAAATATTCTCAACAATATTCTTAACATTAAGAAGTTATAAAATAATTTTTTTAAGGAGATTTTTTATGGATAAATATATTGATTATTATAATGATAGCAAGAAAGTCACTTACCACGAACAGACCGATATTTCAAATATTTTGAAGCTTCGAGCTGTTTTGAAAACACTGCCTGATTTCTGCAAGGATTATTTTCGTGCTATGGATCCGCTTACTACTACCAAAACACGAATTTCCTATGCGTATGATATCCGAATCTTTTTTCAGTTTCTCCTGGATGAAAATCCTGCCTTTAAGGACTATTCCATGAAAGATTTTACCGTTGATGTTCTGGATCAGCTTAAAGCTATAGATATCGAGGAATATCAGGAATATCTTAAAGTATATAAAAATGGTGATAAAACAGAAACCAATGGTGAACGTGGCCTGAAAAGAAAAATTTCTGCATTGAGAAGTTTTTATGCATATTATTATAAACATGAATTTATCCAGACGAACCCAACTGTTCTTGTAGATGTTCCGAAAACTCATGAAAAAAATATTATACGTCTTGATGCTGATGAAGTTGCCATGTTATTGGATCATATAGAGCACTGCGGCGATGAGCTTACCGGACAAAAACGTGTTTATTATGAAAAAACCAAGGAGCGTGATCTTGCCATCGTTACTCTCCTGCTTGGTACCGGGATTCGTGTATCTGAATGTGTAGGACTTGATGTTGAAGATGTTGATTTTAAAAATAATGGGATTAAAGTCACCCGAAAAGGTGGAAATGAAATGGTTGTATATTTTGGACATGAGGTAGAAAAAGCTTTGAAAAAGTACTTGGAAGTTCGTAAGAATATCGTTCCTGTAGCAGGGCATGAACACGCTCTCTTCTACTCTACCCAGCGAAAAAGGATTGGCATCCAAGCTGTTGAAAATCTGGTAAAAAAATACGCAGGTGCCATTACGACCACAAAAAAAATCACACCACACAAGCTTCGCAGTACTTACGGTACTACTTTGTATCAGGAAACAGGCGATATTTACCTTGTAGCCGATGTATTAGGTCACAGAGATGTAAACACCACAAAGAAACATTATGCAGCTATGGATGATGCAAGACGTCGTAAGGCGGCCACAGCGGTGCATTTACGCGAAGATTAAAAAGATAAAAAGATAAAGTATGAAAAATGACAGATATGTCTTATGTCTGGAGTTTTGTATAGACTTTAAATAACAGACATAAGACATATCTGTCACATACTTGATTCTGTTTGGTTGATGATATGTTTTTCAGAATTCTATTTACTAACTGTTAAAGCTATTTTTATTTATCAAAATCAGTTTCAAATACGCCTTCCGGAGTACGTATTGTCAGTAACCCAAGATTGAATTCATCATCCATTACAGTAATATGATATTCAAAAATAACATCATCTTCAACCTTGGAAAGTAAAACGTAAGAGCCATTTTCTTTTCCTTCAATTTGGTCGCAGATATCTCCGTAAACCATTTCACCGGAAATTGCTCTTGGATATCCTGCATCTTTAATTTTTTGCTCAATTATTCTGTATAATTCTTCCATATATCTCTCATCTCCTAATATTTATTGTTTTTCCATGATAACAGGTATGCTTACAAAATGCAATAAAAAGGATATCTGCTGAAAATATCTTAACAGGTATCCTTTTTATTTATGTTATGTAGTTTTTAGTATTAATAATAAAAGATGGTTATAAAGCTACACTGATCTTACCATGGAGCGCTTCAGGAATCTCTTCTTTGTCTAAAGATACGCTAATTACAAAAGTAACATTAAATTGTTTACCAATCTCATCTAACTGTCCCAGAGTACCTGTAATGTCTTTATCTTCCAATTTTGCTACCTTAAGGAAACTGTCAAGATAAATCTGCTCAAGATCGTGATCCTGAGAAAGGATACCACAGATAAATCCTACAAATTCATCTGCATTCTTAATAGGGAATCCGGATACATCAATAAGACGTACTTTATTGTTGAGTTCATACATATGTTTTGTGCTCTTGTCTAAGTAGACAATACTTCCATTTGCCTCTTTTACCGCACCATTTACCTTATCTAACAGTACTTTTGTTTTGCCCTTGCCTTTCTTTCCTACAATCAGTTCAACCATGCTGTTTTCCTCCTTAGACACATATAATATTAATTTAGACTAAAAACTTTAATTAATATGTTTTATATTATAGTGCATATTATTCAAAAACACAAGTGGTATTTATATTTTTTTGTGAAATTTTGTTGAAAATATGTTACTGTTCACACACCACTGTCCCGCGAGGTGTTTTGGCATATTCATGCCAAAATCCCGAGATATTTATTTTTTTCAATGGGTAAAAAAGCTATACAATTCCAGGTATTCCTTTTCTGTTTCCTCGAAAGCCCGTACCGTATAATCTATTGTAATATGAATTTCCGGTGCTTCCCTTTCCTGGGGCTCATTTAGCAGGTGTGTAAGGTCAAACCAGAGCATATCATCATCGATTTCTTTTAATAATTGTTCTTCTTTTGCGTTTAATGGGCTCCCAAGATATTTCTGATAGATCAGATCCAGCAGATTTTTCTCCTGCTCTTTATATCCTGAGAGGGTTTTCTTGAATGGTCTTGGCACATCAGATAAATAACATTCGCTGGCATCGTGCAGAAGGCAGGCAAATGCCACACGCCTGGAATATCCTCGCGCAAGGGCTTCTCTGGCACAGTTGATGCAATGCTGACCTACTGAAAAAAAAGTTTTTACCTGTCCGTTTCCGCGGCAGATTAAAGATAAGGCATGTGCAATATCTTCGATACAGATCATATCCGGATCCGGATGTAATGGATCTATATGTCTGCCTGTGTATGTTGTAATACAATTGTTATTCATGATCTTTCACCTCGTTCTTTTATGTAACCGGAATTCTTGTAACAGCAAAGTGGATGGTCTTGTACGATCCCTGCCGGAAGACTTTATTATGTTATAGGTGTTATAAAAACATTGCGGAGAATTTTCTATAACATAAAACGGATACAATTAATGATAACTGTATCCGTTTTATGTTAACTAACTGTTAATATTCTGAAGCAGTGAATTCATCTCCTGATACAGAAGTTCTTTCGTATCAGCTCCCATTACAATTGAAACAAAAGTTTTTCCGTATGCATTCTGTGTAAGGATTGCAAGACAATTGCCGGCTACTTCTGTTGTTCCGGTTTTACCACCGAGAATTGTAACATCTTTTGGGGCTGTTGCCTCTCCGGTAAGATAATGGTCTGTTGCGGTAAGCGTGGTGCTTTTTTCAGTTCCGTCTGAGCCTGTATAGGTTACTGTATAAGACGGCAACTCTGTAATTTCTGTAAATTCAGGGTAGGTGAATGCTTCATTCAGCATCAGATAAATATCATATGGTGTTGTATAGTGATTTTCATCCTGCAGTCCATGTGGATTGGAAAAATGTGTTCCTGTACATCCAAGCTTTGCGGCATAATCATTCATCATCTGTACGAAGTTCTCTGTACTGCCTCCAACATATTCCGCAATGGCAGAAGCTGCATCATTGCCGGAATACACAAGCAGACAGTGGAGAAGCTGATCAAGGGTAACCTGATCGCCGGCCACAAATCCGCAGACCTGTGATCCATCCTCCAGTGTAACATTATCCTGAGTGATCGTGACAGTGTCATTCAGTTTTCCACTTTGTAATGCAAGCATTGCTGTCATGATCTTGGTAATACTTGCAGGATACACCTTATCATAAATGCCGTTTGCATACAGTACTTTATGATTGCTCAGACTGAACAGCAGCCCTTTCTGTCCTTCTTCCAGCTGGGCATTCTTAATACGATCAACATTTCCTTTGGAGGAAACACATAATTTCTGGGCAAAAGATTCTGTTCTCATATTTTCCTTAGCTGCAAGGGCATTTGTGAAAACTTCAGAAGAATCAAAAGCCTGTTCAGGAGTACCAAAATAATTTCCGCTTAATATATTCCATCCGTAAAAAACACCGCCGGCAGCTGCAAGAATCACAAATACACCAACCAGAATCCTGAATATATGTTTTAATCTCTGACGCTTTTTATGATATTTTGTACGCAGCAGAGCCTGATGCTCCTCTGTTTGTCTGGATGGCATCTGCGATTTCGGCAGTTTGACTGTCTGAAGCGGTCTGGAAGGTTTGTGTCTGTGCGGAGCTGCAGATTTGTATGGAACAGCAGATTTCTTTTCCGGTATTTTACCGGAAGATTTCTTTTTTGTTCTCATAAGTAATCCTCTCTTCTGTCAATTTCTTTTTGAATAATTTCTTTATTGTATGTGCTGCTCTGAAGTCCTACATTGAGTACAAGCCCCATACCAATATACAGACTTACCAGCGAAGTCAGTCCATAGCTTACAAAAGGAAGGGGAGTTCCCGTATTAGGCGCAAGACCTGTTGCAACACAGATATTAATGAAGCTCTGTAGTGCGATCAGGCCGCCGATTCCACAGCAAAGAACCTTTCCTGACAAATCTTTTGCCCGAAGACTCATCCGGATACATTCAAAGGCAATTGCCAAAAGCAGCAATACAATTATCACGCATCCAATAAATCCGTACTCTTCACCTGCAACAGCAAAAATAAAGTCTGTCTGATTCTCTGCCACGAAGTTTCCCTGATTTACAGAAGTTGTACTGTCATCACCGCTTAATTTCTTACCAACCAGTTCCCCTGAAGCAATTGCAGTTTTAGAGTTATTCTGCTGTTCAATATCATCCGAGTATTCTTCGTTTTCCGGATACAAAAAAGACATGATACGGCTTCTCTGGTAATCCTTAAGCAGTTTCTGATCCGGCTGGACAACAATTGATAAAAAAATAATGGTCAATGGAACAGCAATAAGCAGTGCTCCTCCGATGATCTTATAGCTTAAACCTGCAACATAGATCATAATACAGAAAATTACTACAACAGTAATTGTATTTTTCAGGTCCGGCTGTTCCAGGATCAGGAACAGAGGTACTGCCAGTAATACGCCGGATAATGCCAGCGTTTTAAGTGTATTCAGTGTCTCCTCATGATCCATAAAAAATTTTGCAAAGAATACGATCAGGATAATCTTTGATAATTCTGTCGGCTGAAATCGGAAAGATCCGATACCGATCCATCTGGCAGCACCGTTAGCACTGTCACCCGCAATACGCACAACGATCAGCATGATAATATTAAATCCATACATGATCCACTGAAAGTTCATGATCCATGAGTAATCCAGCAAAGAAAGGATCAGCATGACAATAAGTCCAAGTATTACTCCGGCAAACTGCTTTGATCGCAGGTCCGATGCTGCTGTGCCTACCAGTGTAACTCCTATCAGGCTGATCGCCAGCAGGAAAATGATCAGTCTGAAATTGTAAAATCTTAATTTATATTGCTTTAACATAATTTATCTGTCCTTTTTAGTAACTGTGAAGATACCAAACGGTTATCCTTTTTGTTTAAAACAGGAATATACGCATGGAGTACTGCAGGTTCCTGCGTAATCTGGATTTTTACCTGTTCTTCATCAATAGTAAGGTATTTTTTTACGGTATGTATCATATCATTCCGCAACATTTTCATCATCTGTGGAGAGCAGTCGATACGTTCCGAGATCAGCAGAAGCTTCATGCGGTCTCTTGCATATCCGGCTGAACGCTTCTTTTCTTTAAAAAAAGCTTTCACACAGATTCCCCCTTATAAATACAGGCTACTTTTTGAAAAAACTACCTATTTTTCTTAATAACCCCTGCTTCCTGTTAATGTCTGCAAACGGAATCTCTTCACCTAAAAGGCGTTTACAGATATTCATGTATTCTTCTTCTGCCTGAGAAGATTTCCCGGAAAGAGGCTCCCCCTGATTTGTGGCAATCACAATCTGTTCATCATCCAGAATTGTTCCGATCAGATCAACAGCAAGGATATCCGTTACATCATCTACGGACATCATATCACCTCTTGCAATCATATCCGGCCGCAGGCGATTGATGATCAGGCTGATATCTCTGATCTCGTTGGCTTCCAGGAGTCCGATGATCCGATCTGCATCACGTATCGCAGAAACCTCCGGCGTGGTAACTACCAGGGCTTTATCAGCACCTGCAATCGCATTTTTAAATCCCTGTTCAATTCCTGCCGGACAGTCCAGAAGAATATAATCAAACTGTTCTCTCAGATCGTCGGTCAGTTTTATCATCTGTTCCGGAGACACAGCGGATTTGTCTTTTGTCTGCGCAGATGGCAGAAGACATAATTCCGGATGTCTTTTATCCTTGATCAGAGCCTGTCGCAGACGGCAGCTTCCGTTAATGACATCCACCAGATTATAGACAATCCTGTTCTCCAGGCCCAGAACAACATCCAGATTCCGCAGACCGATATCTGTATCAACCACAACAACTTTTTTGCCCAGCATAGCCAGACCTGTTCCGATATTGGCGACAGTTGTGGTTTTTCCTACTCCGCCTTTGCCGGAAGTAATCACAATGACTTCACTCATAGTTACAATTTCCTCCCTGAAAAAATTTCCATTCTTCTGGTATTCTCCTGTATGGTAGTTTCAGTCATTCGAAGTATCACTGGTATCACTTGCCGCAACACCGGTAAGAATAGACTTTTCATCAGTTAATTCAAAGATATATTTAAAAATATCATCAGCTGCAAGACACGCATTACCGGAAGTATATCCATTCTCAATACGCACTGCAATCGCATATTCAGGATCTGAAGCCGGGGCATATCCCACAAACATACCATGGTTTGGATGATAAACATTTACCTCGGCTGTACCGGTTTTACCTGCCACATCCACGCCAAGTCCGTCAAACTGTCTGTGAGTCTGTACTACCCGGTACATTCCGTCGTGAATATCATCCCACACATTCTGTGATACATCAACTGTATTAATGATATCCGGCTCATATTTTTTTAAAGTATTACCCTTGGAATCTGTCTGTCTGTCAAGTAAAGTCAGATCATAAACATTTCCACTGGTAGCGATCGCTGTTGCATAACGTGCCAGCTGACTGGTGGTATAAGCATTGGTACCCTGTCCGATATAAGACGGGACTGCGTAGGAATCTGACACATGAGGTGCGGACTCTGTGATTTCGATACCTGTTTTCTTATCCAGACCAATCTCTGAAGCATATTTTTGCAGTACACTCAGGCTTCGGTTTTCTGAAAAGTTTCCGTCTGCATCCTGACCAAGTTTAAAACCAACCATGTTGAAATAATAGTTACAGGACTGCTCAATCGCCTCCCTGATCTCGATCTCTCCATGTCCCTGTTTGTTCCAGCAGTTGATCGGAGGTGTTACAAGATCAAAGGAGCCGGTACAGTTAATGTATGTTCCGTCATCGATCACTCCTTCAGACATTCCGGCAATTGTAGACAGAATCTTAAATGTAGAACCCGGTGCTGCTGTCTGTTGGGTTGCTTTATTGAAAAACGGACTGGATTTATCTGTAGATAATTTCGCATAATAATCCGTATCCATGTTATTTACCAGACGGTTATTGTCATATCCCGGGTAGGATACGCATGCAAGAACATCCCCTGTTTTGACATCTGTGATTACTGCAGAAGCAGAACATGGCTCCAGCGCAAGCTGTGCAGGTTCTATTTCGAGAGTATAAATTTTATTGATCATAAAGTCATAAGCTGTCATGGAGCCGGAGGCCAGTGCCTCGTAACTGCCATCATCTTTTGATAAAACTCCCTGTTCATACAGCACCAGACAGATCTCGCTTCCGGAAATGGTGTCCTCCTGAAGCATATACTTATACAGAAGTTTTGAGAAATTGGTGTCTGTTTTAAGATAATCGATCAGATAATCTGTAAGAGCCTGATATACTTCATCGGAATCCAGATAATCTCCTTCTGTAGAAAATTTGGAAATATCGATCCAGTTCTGACTTGCCGCATATGTCAGATAATCTTTCAGACTGATATCTTTATCGGTTGTCCATTTCTGATAAGTACTGTCAGAGGTATCAATGGCATTCTTTGAGATAATCCCCAGCGTATCTCTGAGAAGATCATCACAGATATAAGTAAGATATTCCTGGATCTGATCATCTTCATCTTTTACGGCCGGTGGATTCTCAGCTGTCAGCCTGTTAGTTATTGTATCAAAAACCTGTTGCTGTTTCTGTTGAAATTTGGCATATAAATTTTTTTCTGTATCGGAGGCGTTGGCATCACTGAATTTACTGATATCAATGACACTGTTGGCAATCAGGGCATTATATACATCATAGATCGGTATCTTGATCTGTGCAGCATCATTTACACTGAAATCATAGGTTTTGGATGCTTCGATCTTGGATAAAAGGATTCCGGCAACTCTCTGTTTCAGTATCTGATAGATGGCGGACTGCCAGCTGCTGTCTATGGTAAGATAGGTATCGTTACCTGCGACAGGTTCTACTCTCGTGCTATCGTCAATCTTAAGTACTTTACCAAGGTTATCGACAGTGACAGTTTCTTCACCGTCTGTTCCCTGAAGAGATGTTTCCATATATTTCTCAATTCCCGATTTACCGATGATCGCATCATTTGAATAATCAGGATTCTTCTGTCTCAGTTCTTCAAGCTCTTCTGAAGAAGCCTGTCCCGTATAACCAAGAATTGGTCCCATGCTTGCATCATCAATGTATTTGCGGACAGAATCCTCTACAATGTCAATTCCCTGAAGCTCCGGCTGATCTTCTCTGATTGCAGCTACAGATTTTTCGCTTATATTTGAAGCGATCGTAACGGCCATGTACTTCTTGAAACTGTTAGTGCTCAGTGCATAGCGGATTTTGGAAAGCTCAAGTATATCCTGCTTTGACAGGTTCTCCGGAAGTCCATGGGATGTCAGTTCTTCTTTGGTATAAGCATTATCGCCGTAAAGAACAATGGAAAATCCCTCTTTTCCGCTCATAAACTCGATCATCTGATCTGCAGTGGCATTTTTCTGTTTTTTTGTCAGGTTATCAATCAACGGTTCTCCGTAAATATCCGCACGAAAACGGTTCAGAGTAAATCCCTCATCAACATCAAAAGCATAATTCCCGCTCTCATCCAAAACAATATGGAAGCCGGTACTGATGGAATCCCCGTTGGACTCAAGGATTTTCAGGACTTTATAGGCAATCCCGTTCAGTGTAAGATTCTTTTCTCTGGTAGAATCATAAGTTCCATTATCCTCAAAGGTAACAGAATAAGCCAGCACATTTGTTGCCAGCTCCTCACCATTTCTGTCATAGATATTGCCACGCGTACTTTTGATCACACGTTTTTTTGTTGTTCTTGATTCAAATTTGCTGATATAAGCCTCTCCCTGGATGATCTGCAGTTCAAAAAGCTGACGGACCAGAGAGGCTGACATAAATACAAAAACCAGTACCAGTACTGTGGTACGTTTTATTCGTATCTTTTTAAAAAATCTTTTTATTTTAGTACCCAAATAGACTCACTTTCCTTCATTGATGGATTCTTCATGAAATGATAATTAATATAATGAAATACCCGGTAAACAATCAGTGTAAGGATCACTGTATAAAAAATCTCCGGTAAAATAATCCGGTATAAATAGGTTCCGAGCCCCAGACGTCCCCTGAGCAGAAACTGCAATGCATAGACAGAAAGTCCGTACAGTAAATCCCCGATACCTGCAAGCATAACCGGAACCTTTATGTCATCATCATAGCAGATCCTGTGGGCATATCCGCTTAAAAAGCCAATATACATATAGATCAGAGCGTAGAAACCAAACACAGAGCCATAGAACATGTCTACCAGAAATCCACAGAAAAATCCTGTCCACAGTCCACTTTTTCTTCCGCGCATCAGCCCCATGGATATACACAGGATCAGGATCAGATTCGGCGTGATAGAACCGATGGATATCACATGAAGAAGAGTACACTGAAGAAGAAAACTGATCAGGATCATAAAAAATAACGCTATCTTACTCTTCATTTGCAGTCGCCTCCTGAGCTGCCTGAGCATTGTCATTAACAGAATCCTGTTTATTTACTGTAATGACAAGTACATTTTTCAGATGCTGGAAATCTACAGGTGTGACAATGGTACCTGTTTTGGTCAGATTGTTGCTGTTTTGTTCCACCTCACTGACGTATCCGATAAACAGTCCCTCTACATATTTCTCACTGATATTGGAGGTAACGATGCGTTCCCCCACTGTTACTTTATTATTCTGGTCATACAACTGGCTGAAGCTTAATTTACCCTCATCGATGAGTTCCAGATCTCCTTCCACCACACAGTTATCCTGTGTGCTGACAGTCATGGCACTGACATTGCTGCTGTCATCGATAATGGAACGTACAGTCGCCCAGTGAGTTCCGACCTCTGTCACGATCCCGACCAGACCTTTATCTGCAAGTACATTATTATCCACACGAATGCCGTCTGCAGATCCCCGGTTGATCATAAAGGTATCATACCAGTTGCCCGGATCTTTGGATATGATTTCTGCAGCAATCTTTGGATATTCGGTATACTGCTGGTCAAGATTATACATCTGCTGTAATCTTACATATTCTGTCTGATCCTGGATCAGTTTATTGTTCTGTTCTGTGAGACTGTCTATCTGTGCCTTTAAATTTTCGTTCTCACTGAGGATTTCTTCTTTATCACGCATACGGTCCTGCATTCCTTTCAGAACTGAACTGATCCGATTGATGCTGTTTTCAAATGGAACGATCAGTATCCCGGCGGCATCCTGCAGCGGTGCAGTGGTTACGCCGGATGAAAAAGTGGCAGCAATACAGCTGACGCAGAAGATCGACATAATGACCAGAAGATGTTTACTTTTTAATTTAATCCTAAAATGTACTTTCTTTTTCAGGTTTTTCATTGATGCACCCCTAAAAATTATAGTTTTCTCTGCGTAACCGGTACTGCCCATTCACGCAGTTCTTTATTTCTGATTATTTTCTCCAGACCTGTAACTGCCGAGGTTTCATAAAAATCTGACAGATTAAAGGTGAATCCCGTATAACTGGCAAGGTATTTATCAATATAAGGAAGTCTGGTACTGCCTCCGGTTATGTAAATCCCCTGTTTCGCAATATGGTAGGAAATCTGGGGAGGAATTCGCTCCAGAAATGTTTTCATCTCTGCCGCAATCTCATTCAGACAGTTCATGATACCGTCATTTACCACATAAGAAGAAATGATTTCTTCTCTTGGCAGTCCGGAAATACAGTCAATTCCTACAACCTTACGTACTTCCTTTTTCGGATCACTGAGGCGTCCCATGACCATCTTAAGCCTCTTGGCAGTCCTTGTGCCAATCTGCAGATTATATCTTTTACGTATTTCACTGCAGACAGATTCATTCATCTGTCTGCCTCCCAGCGGTATTTTCCTGCTGATAATGATCTTTCCTCCGGTGATGATCGATACTTCAGTACTCTGTGCACCGATATTTACGATCATATTTCCTTCCGGATCTTCCAGATTGACACCCATGGCAATGGCATCTGCAATGGGTGCCTCTACCATAAATACGCGATTTTTCTTTAACCAGTGACCATTCGCCACATGAAAATATGCCCGTTTCTCAACCGCAGTCATATCCAGAGGAACAGTAAAATACATTGTTGCGCCAAATCCCAGGATATGATCGATCTTTCGGATCATACTGTAAAGAACAATCTCCTGAAGTTCCAGATTAGCGATCATGCCAAATGTCATTGGCGAAGTAACCGTAATATCTGTGGGGGATTTCTCAAACATATCGTATGCTTCATTTCCCATTGCAATGATCGTGTGTCCCTTGGACGCGATCATATTTTTCTCGATATAAGTTTTGTTTCTGAAAAAAGAATAGACTTTTACGGAACTGCTTCCCAAATCTATTCCATATGTTTTCTCAAATAGCATATTCTGCCCCTTTGTTGTTGCCTTATTCTGTACATGTATTCCATAATCCTTCTTCTCTGAAGCTGCAGTATCTCTGATCCCCGATCACAATATGATCCAGCAGATGTATTCCCAGCAGTTCCCCCGCCTGATAAATCCTGGCTGTGATCTGTAAGTCATCCGGACTTGGTGTAGGATCACCACTTGGATGATTGTGTATCAATATCAGACTGACTGCATGGCGGCGCAGGGCTTCCATGAAGATTTCCCTTGGTGTTACCAGCGAACCGGTTGCAGTTCCCCGGGTCAGTATCTTATCTCCCAGAAAATGTCCTTTCACATCTGACATCATACAGATCACCAGTTCCTGCTCTTCATGGCGGAGTTCTTCCATATAATAAGCTGCTATGGAGGAGGGATTGTTCATAACTATCTGCGGTCTGGCAGCAGCCTTGGCAATTCTTTTGGAAAGTTCTCCAATGCATTTTAACTGTACTGCTTTTACCTGTCCGATTCCATGAATCTTCATAAGATCCTGTACAGATACATGCATAAGCCCCATAAGGCCGGGATAGGAGGACGACTCCATAAATTTCAGGATCTCCTGTGCAAGTGCCAGTGAATTCTTTCCTGAAGTGCCGCTGCGCAGGATTACTGCCAGCAGTTCAGTGTCATTTAATGAACCCTCACCCTGCATAAAGCATTTCTCATACGGCCGCTGTTCCCTGGGAAGCTGCTTCATAATATTATTTGCATTATTCATAAGTCTGCCTGTGCTCTCTAAAGCCTCTGGGCAAATTGCAAATTATATTCTAGCATAAAAGAGGAGAGATGTACACTCTCCTCTCTGATTTTTATGTGAACTTTATAGTTACTGGGTTACTGTTCACACACCACTGTCCCGCGAGGTGTTTTGGCATGAATATGCCAAA
>ENA-OOZG01000144-OOZG01000144.1-human-gut-metagenome-genome-assembly--contig:-NODE-144-length-60911-cov-5.175726_pt1 | contig 60911 bp, 45 predicted proteins | sample MGYA00241706_ERZ501384 | MGnify/ENA primary metagenome ERZ501384 (study PRJEB25962, sample SAMEA2042742) | human gut metagenome | biome: human gut; feature: human-associated habitat; material: faeces...
GTTTTCTGTAGTTCGCCTGAAAATAGACAGCAACGGAAAGGATTATTATCAGGCGAACTACAGAAAACTTGATGCCGAGCTAGCTGCGTTTGCCGACTCGTTGCGGCAAGTGCTGGCTCCGGTGCGCGGGCAGGCATTTGTGGTGTGGCATCCGGCGTTGTCGTATTTTGCACGCGACTATGGTCTGGAGCAAATCGGCATTGAATATGAGGGCAAGGAAGCTCCTGCGGGATTCGTGGCAGAAAAAATGAAAGAGGCACGGAAAAAGAATGCCCGTGTGTTTTTTATGCAGACGGGAGCCGGCAGCCGGCAGGCGGAGACGGTGTGTGCCGGCATCGGACTGCGCCGCGTGGAGATAAATCCGCTGAGTTACGATTGGAAAAAGGAGATGAGGAGGATTGCAGATGGAATCACAGCAGAATAAGATAATTTCGGTAGAAAACATTACGGTGGATTTCGGCAATTTCCGCGCTCTTGACAATGTGAACGCAGAAATCAATACCGGCGATTTTGTGGCGATAACAGGTCCGAACGGTGGCGGGAAAAGCACGTTGCTGAAAACGATGCTCCATTTGCTGACGCCCACGAAAGGACGTGTGCGCTATTTTAACGGCGATGAGGAAGTTGACGGCCTGCGTTTCGGATACCTGCCGCAGAAAAGCAACATCGACAACCGCTTTCCGATAACGGTGGAGGAGGTTGTGGCTTCGGGACTGCTCGGAGAACGCCGGAACTGGCGCGGAAAATTTTCCGACGCCGCCAGTGAAAAGATTGAGGCGACAATGAAGAAGATGGGTGTCGACGGATTCCGCCGTCAGGTGATAGGCACGTTGTCGGGCGGTCAGTTGCAGCGCACGTTGCTCGGAAGGGCAGTCATCTCCAATCCCGACATAGTGGTGCTCGACGAGCCACTGTCGTATGTTGACCACGCATTTGTGGAGCAGATTTATGGTATTGTCGCCGATTTGGCGAAGCGTAGCACGGTGGTGCTTGTGTCGCATGAGATGACCGTAATCTCAGAAATGGCAAACCGTCATTGGATTGTCGACCACGCACTCCATCAATGTCACGCCGCCCATCACTACCTGAAAACCGAATGCGACAGATAGTGGCATTTGCTCATTTCAAAATAAATTATTAATATTGCAATAGAAAGGGATCGCAAACCTTTGTGATGCTTGTATACAAACATTGAAAAACGATATCTTATGAAGAAAGTAATGTTGGTTTTTGGCACACGTCCAGAAGCTATCAAGATGTGTCCGCTGGTGAAGGAATTCCAGAAGGACGCTGAAAATTTCAAGACAATTGTCTGTGTGACCGGTCAGCACAGGGAAATGCTCGACCAAGTGCTTACTATTTTTGACGTAAAGCCTGACTATGACCTCAATATAATGAAGCAGGGACAGGATTTATATGATGTCACTGCCCGGGTGATTCTTGGTATGCGCGACGTGCTGAAGGAAGCGCAGCCAGATGTGGTGCTTGTGCATGGCGACACAACAACGTCGACTGCGGCTGCTCTCGCTGCGTTCTATCAACAGATTCCTGTCGGGCACGTGGAAGCGGGATTGCGCACCCACAACATCTATTCGCCGTGGCCTGAAGAGATGAACCGTCAGCTGACGGGCCGCATCTCGTCGTTCAACTTCGCTCCGACCCCTCTTTCGGAAAGCAACCTCAAGGAGGAAAAAGTGCAAGGAGAGATTGTCGTTACGGGCAACACCGTTATCGACGCGCTCCACATGGTTGTTGACAAACTGACGCACGACGAGGTTCTTGCCGCAGAGCAGAAAGAAGTGCTCGTAAAGGCAGGCTACGACATAAGCCGTCTTGACAACGGCAGAAAACTGGTGCTTATCACAGGCCACCGCCGTGAGAATTTCGGCGATGGATTCATCAATATGTGTACGGCCATCCGCGACCTCAAGGACAAGTATGCCGACGTTGACTTCGTTTATCCAATGCACTTGAATCCGAATGTGCGCAAGCCAATTCATGAAGTTTTCGGCGAAGATTTGAAAGGTTTGGGCAATATGTTCTTCATCGAGCCGCTTCAGTATCTTGAGTTCGTGTATCTGATGAGCAAATCAACGATTGTGCTCACCGACTCGGGCGGCATCCAGGAAGAAGCTCCCGGTCTGGGCAAGCCTGTGCTTGTGATGCGCGACACGACAGAACGTCCGGAGGCGCTGGCTTCGGGAACAGTGCATCTTGTGGGCACCGACTATCACAAGATTATGGACGAGGTGAGCAAGCTGCTTGACGACAAGGCTGCTTATGATAAGATGTCGAAGGCTGTCAACCCTTACGGCGACGGCAAGGCATGCCGCAGAATTGTAGACTTTTTCAAAAACAAGTAAGCAGACTTGAATATAACACCAGCCGCCCTGCAATTGCGATTGCAGGGCGGCTGGATTTTTATGTGGCAGGGTTTCTACAGGATACCCTGTGCCATCATTGCCCGCGCCACTTTCATGAAGCCAGCCACATTGGCTCCCTTCACATAGTTTGTGTAGCCGTCGGCTTCCTTGCCGTATTTCTGGCATTGGGTGTGGATGTCAGCCATGATGCCGCGCAGCTTGGCATCGACTTCCTCTGCGGTCCACGTCAGTTTCTGTGAGTTTTGTGCCATCTCAAGTCCGCTGACCGACACGCCACCGGCATTTGCCGCCTTTCCTGGCGCATAGAGGATTTTTGCGTTGACAAACTCATGCACAGCTTCCGGCGTGGAAGGCATGTTGGCACCCTCCGACACCGCGAAGCATCCGTTGGCAAGCAACGTGCGCGCGTCGTCGCCGTCAAGCTCGTTCTGTGTGGCAGACGGCATTGCGATGTCGCACTTCACGCCCCATGGGCGTCCGCCCTCAAAATATTCGCAGCCGTATTTCTCAGCAAACTCGCGTATGCGTCCGCGGTAGATGTTTTTAAGTTCGAAGATAAAGTCGAGCTGTTCCTGACTCAATCCTTCAGGCACGTAGATTGTGCCGTCGGAGTCGCTCATCGTTACAACTTTGGCACCGAGTTCAAGCAGCTTCTTTGCCGTGTAGGTAGCCACGTTGCCGGAGCCGGAGATGGCAACCTTCTTGCCCTTGATGTCGATGCCGCGAGTGGCGAGCATATTGAGAAGAAAGTAGACATTGCCGTAGCCGGTGGCTTCAGGGCGTATCAGCGAGCCTCCGAATTCAAGGCCTTTGCCGGTAAACGTGCCGGTGTTCTCGCGAGCCATTTTCTTGTACATGCCATACATGTAGCCCACTTCGCGTCCGCCAACGCCGATGTCGCCGGCAGGCACGTCGCGGTCTGGACCGAGGTTGCGCCATAGCTCAGCCACAAATGCCTGACAGAAGCGCATCACCTCCATGTCTGACTTACCTTTTGGGCTGAAGTCCGATCCGCCCTTGCCTCCGCCCATAGGCAGCGTGGTGAGCGAATTCTTGAATGTCTGCTCGAAAGCAAGAAATTTCAGAATCGACTGGTTTACCGACGCGTGGAATCGGATTCCACCTTTATACGGGCCTATGGCATTGTTGTGCTGGATGCGGTAGCCCATATTGTTGTGCACCTGTCCTTTGTCGTCTACCCACGACACGCGGAACGAGATGATGCGGTCGGGCAGACAAAGCCGTTCAATCAGATTGTAGCGTTCAAATTCGGGATGCTCGTTGTAGACATCCTCAATTGATGTAACCACTTCTTCAACCGCCTGCAAGTATTCCGGTTCGTTAGGAAAACGACGACGCAAATCGTCGATTACTTCTGTTGCTTTCATATACTGTTGTTTTTGTAGATTCTCAAATTGCTACAAAAATACAAACTTTTTCCATGCGATTGCTATTATAGATGGGAAAATGTAACCAAAAGTGTTATTTTTATAACATTTTTCAAATTTGGAATAAATTTTCAGCAATGAAAAAACCGGGATGATTCCCGGTTTTCTCACACAAATCTTATTCAAAAATCATTAAGTTGGACTATGAGAATCCTATATCTTATCAAGTGCTTGGGCAAGGTCGTCGATAATGTCGTCGATATGTTCGATGCCTATTGACAGACGCACGGTCGACGGCGTTATGTGCTGTTGCGCAAGCTCTTCTGGTGTCATCTGCGAGTGGGTGGTGGTGTAGGGGTGGATTACGAGGCTTTTCACGTCGGCTACGTTTGCGAGCAGCGAGAAAATCTCGAGAGAGTCGATAAATTTCCATGCCTCCTTCTCTCCGCCTTTTATCTCGATGGTGAAAATGCTTCCGCCGCCGTTGGGAAAATATTTCTGGTAGAGGGCGTGGTCGGGATGGCCGGGCAGCGACGGATGATTGACCTTGGCCACCTTAGGATGCTTGCTCAGATAGTCGACAACCTTGAGGGCGTTTTCTACGTGACGTTCTACGCGCAGCGACAGCGTTTCCAAACCCTGCAGCAGGATGAATGCGTTGAACGGAGAAATTGTGGCGCCGGTGTCGCGGAGGATGACAGCGCGGATGCGTGTCACGAAAGCAGCCCTGCCCGCTACGTCGGCAAAGATTGCGCCGTGGTAACTTGGGTCGGGTTTGGCGAGGGTTGGGAACTTGTCGGCATTGGCTTTCCAGTCGAAAGTGCCGCCGTCTACGATCACACCTCCGAGACTCGTGCCGTGGCCTCCGATAAACTTAGTGGCGGAATGCACCACAATGTCGGCACCGTGTTCGATTGGGCGGATGAGATATGGGGTGCCGAATGTGTTGTCGACAATCAGCGGAATGTTGTGGCGGTGAGCCACTTCCGCGATGGCTTCGATATCGGTGACGTCGGAGTTGGGATTGCCGAATGTCTCCGCATAGACAACCTTGGTGTTGGGCTGGATGGCAGCCTCAAGTGCTTCGAGGTTGTTGACGTTGACAATAGTGTTGGTGATGCCCTGAGTGGCAAGTGTGTGGGTAATCAGGTTGAACGATCCGCCGTAAAGGTTGTCGGCGGCAACAATGTGGTCGCCCTGCGAAAGGATGTTTTGGAGAGCGTAGGTGACGGCGGCTGCGCCAGAGGCTACTGCCAGTCCCCCCACTCCGCCTTCCAGAGCGGCAACGCGGTCTTCAAACACTCCTTGTGTCGGATTGGTCAGACGTCCGTAGATGTTTCCGGCGTCGCGCAGACTGAATCGGTTAGCTGCGTGTTGCGAATTTCTGAACACGTACGACGTGGTTTGGTAGATTGGCACGGCGCGTGCGTCTGTTGTCGGATCCGGTTGCTCTTGACCAACGTGGAGTTGGAGCGTCTCGAAGTGATATTTCTTTGTTGCCATATCTATATGCTTTTAAGATTGGTTACTGACTGATTTTCTGTTCTCACACCGCAAAGTTATGGCGTAAAGATGAATCCTCCAAGAGCTTTTTGAAACTTGGAAAATTGTTCTTGAAACGATGGTGCTGATAGCAAAAAAATTCTGCAAGCGGTCATAATTAAGTCCGTTTACAGAATTTTATTCTTTTGCCTTGTTATGTGCTTCGGTTATGTAAATTTGCAGTACAACTGCAAATTTACATAATTGGAGGCAGATGTTTGTAGTTTATCAGTTTTATTTCCCTTGATTCGTTTTCAAGCGATCCGTTGTAGATTATGCTGTTTGACCCCACTATGTCGCCGAAACAGCCGATAAACGATTTTATCCCTTTTTCAAAATCGGGATGGTATGTTTCCGACGATTTGATTTCGTAAAGGTTTAGCATACCCTCTCTTTTTGTTATGAGGTCGACTTCATTTCCGTTGCTGTCGCGATAGAAGCATAGATTGTTGGTGCGACCGGCGTTTAATCTTTGCTTCAATGCCTCCGCAACAATCATGTTTTCAAAGAGATGCCAGCGCATCTTGTCACGTTTGATTTGCGACTTGGATTCTATTTCAAGCAGAAAGCTTGCCAGACCGGTATCGGTGAAGAATAGTTTGGGCGATTTGGTGAGGCGTTTCCGGGTGTTTGTGAAGAAAGGCTGGAGCATGAAGATGATGTATGAAGCCTGGAGTACGGACAACCAGGATTTAACCGTGTTGACCGACACCCCGATTTCGTTGCTCACTTCCGAGCTGTTCCAAATGCTTCCTATGCGTGTCGCACAGATGCGGATGAATTTTTGGAATGTGTCGAGATCCTTGATGTTGATGATATTTCTCACGTCGCGCTCAAGGTAGGTTGTGACGTAGTTTGAATAAAATGTGTAAGTGTCCTTGCCGTCGCACCATATGCCCGGATAGCCTCCCTTGTATATAAGAGAGTCGGTGTCGGTCTCGTAATTGTTGAGCTCGTTTATGGAGAATGGCAGCAATTCAAAAACAGCGGAGCGTCCGGCAAGCGACTGTGATACGTTTTTCAGCATTGAGAAATTGTTGCTTCCAGTCAGAATGAAACGCTTTTCATAGTCGTTGTCAACGATTCCTTGTATGTACGACAGCAATTGTGGGGAATTCTGAACTTCGTCAAGAATAATCCCCTCTGTGGTGTTGTTGAGGAATCCTACGGGGTCTTCCATCGCCAAATTCCTGACATCGGGATTCTCAAGACTAAAATACGGATATTCTGGAAACATGTGTCGGGCAAGCGTTGTCTTGCCGGATTGACGCGGCCCTGTAATGGTTATTACAGGAAAAGATGCAGCAGCGTTTTCAATTGTCTGGGTGATTTTACGGTTGATAAATTCGGTCATACTTTATGTAAATTTGCAGTTCAACTGCAAATTTACATAATTTTGGGAATATTCGATATGAAATAAGTGGGAAATTACGGATTAATCAATTTTGGCATCAGGGGTGTCAATTCCGTCGGAGTCGGGGTCTACGACATATTTCGGTGACTCACCGTAGCGGTTTTCAAACGGTTCGCTGTCTTGGCAGAGGAACACAATCATGACTATGTGGTAGGCGATATATGCGATGGCAAACAATACGAATTTGCCGAGAAACGCTGATATCGCTGCCGGAGGAAAATTGATTAATGAGCTGATTCCTAAGTCGATGACGAATATTGTGCCGAACCCATACGTGGCGATTATTCCTGCTCCCCACCACCATCCGCTGCGTCCGGTGTCGTGCAGGCGGCGGAATGTGATTGGAATCATCAGAAGATTCAACAGCCAGGATATCGTGTCGTGAGTGATTGCGCAGATGATGATAACGACAAGCGCGGTCCACCAGAATTCCGAACGGCGCGAGCGGCCGTTAAACTGAAAGATTTTGTTGCATGCGGCTTTCAGTGCCTCTCCGATAGAAAGTTGTGGTAATTGTTGTGTATTCATAATCAAAGGTTTTAGAGAGTTTCTTGTCAATTACGAGCGATTAGCACGGTGGCATATGCGGAGATGCCTTCCTGACGTCCGGTGAAGCCAAGCCGCTCGGTGGTGGTGGCTTTTACCGAGATGTCATCTGGATCGCAGCCAATGCATTCAGCCATAGCCTTCTGCATAGCGGGGATGTGGGGATTCATCTTCGGCGCCTCGGCGCAGATGGTGATGTCGGCGTTTCCAAAGGTGTAGCCTTTTTCCCGCAACAAGTCGGCCACGCATCTGAGCAGCTTCTTGCTGTCGATGCCTTTGTAGGCAGGGTCGGAGTCGGGGAAGTGGAAACCGATGTCGCGCAGCGCCACAGCTCCGAGCATTGCATCGCAGAGCGCGTGGATTGCCACGTCGGCGTCGCTGTGGCCGAGCAGCCCGAGTGAGTGTTCGATTTTCACGCCGCCAATCCAAAGGTCGCGACCTTCGACAAGGCGGTGCACGTCAAATCCGAAGCCGGTGCGGAAGGGTAAAGCCATATCGTTTTATTTTTTGCCTAACAGGTGTTTGAGTCCGTCCATGTCAAACGTCAACGAGAAACGGAGCGTTTGGTCGAGAGGACTGTTTTGAGCCGTTGCAATCATGTATGCTGCGTCGAGCTGCACCACGTTGAGCGAGAATCCGGCACCAAATGAGAAGTACTGGCGGTTGCCCTTCATGGCGTTCTCATAGAAGTATCCGGTACGCACGAAGAACTGCTGGTTGTAGTTGTACTCGGCACCGACGGAGAGCGTGATTTCCTTCAGCTCTTCCTTGAATCCGCCCGGAGCGTCGCTGAACGACTTGAAGATGCCTGAAATCGACGACGTGTTGCGCCAGTCCTCAAGTTTCGACTCATAAGCCTCCTGGTCATAGTTGCCTTCGGCGTCGGTGAAGTCTGACTGGCGTGGACGTGTGGGCACAAGCAGCTTGTTGGCGTCGAGCGAGAGCGCTATGTTGTTGTATTGAGCCACCGGGAAGGTGAATGTTGTTCCGAGGCGGAAGTTTGTAGGCAGGAATGCCGGGTCATTGCCGTCGTTGTACGACACCTTTGAACCGATGTTGGAGATGTTGAAACCCCATGACCATTGGCATTCGTTGCGTCCCACCACAGGATATGTGGTCAGGAAGCCCGAGATGTCGGCGGCGAATGCCGACGCTCCTTTCTGCTGTTCGGCAGAATATGCGTCGGAGAAAGCGAGGTCGGAATAGATGTAGCGCAGAGCCACACCCATGGAGAAGCTTTCCGACAGTTTGCGGGAATAGCCGAGGTCGAAAGCCATTTCGTATGGGTTGACGGAGTTGACAACAGTTCCAGCACCGTCGGTCATCTGAATCTCGCCGAGCGAGAAGTAGCGCAACGATGCGCTGACAGCCTGGTTGTCGCCTCCTCCCATTTTCCAATATCCGGAAAGGTTGGCAAGGAATATGTCGTTGACCAGTTTTCTCAACCATGGGGTGTAGGAGAGACTGACTGCTGCCGAGCTGTAGGCGAAGGCGTATTTCGACGGGTTCCAATATTGCGAATAGGCGTCGGGCTCGGTTGCCACACCGAGGTCGCCCATGGCTGCGCCGCGGGCGTCGGGGGCGATTCCGAGCGATGTCACACCGGTTTGCACTGGGTTGAATTGGTCCTTGCCGTTGCTGTCGGCGAGAGCGGGCAAAGCGATGAGCGATGCCAGGGCAATGATTATATACCGTCTAATTTTCATTCGTTTTCTATAAATGTAGTTCTATTTATCAAAACTGAAAATAGTGGCATTTATTGCTTTACGACTACGATTTTTTTCTGACGGAGGCTTTTGCCGTCGATGATTGCCGTTGCGTTGTAGTTGCCTTCGGCAAGGCGGTTGCCGTTGTTGTCGCTGCCGTCCCATGTGTATGGGAATGAGCCTACGTCGGTGCGCAGCACCACGTTGCCGCTGTTGTCGCTGACAACGAGTTGCGCGTCGGTGTAGTTGTCGGCGTTCTCAACGTCGAATGTCACGGAGTGTATCAGGGCTGTCGTATCGACGGTGAGTGTGGCGTTGTCGCTGACGGCAACGTAGAAGGCTATTGTGCGTGTGGCAACGTTGCCCGACATGTCGGCAACAACAAGTTCTGCCGTGTGTCGGCCTGATTTCAGGTTGTAGATGCCTTGGTCGATTATGCAATTGTCGGCTCCGTCGAGCTGGTAGGAGCACACAGGATAAACATGCTCTCCGCCGTCGATAGAAATGTAGGCAGTCGTGGCAATCTGCTCATGCGACAGGTTGAGGGCAACATCATCGGTCACTTCCGCTTTGAGGCGCAGCGACGATTCCACCTCCATGCCGTCCTTGAACGTTGATTTGTCGTTGATGTAGAAGGCGTTGATGGTTGGCGCTGTCGTGTCGTCGGAAACGGCGGAGAGCGAGCGGTCGAATGTCAGTCCGTTGTAGAATCCCGACACCACGGTGCCGTCGTTGCTGACAGCGGTCACTTGCAGCGGTTTCTCTTTGTCGTCGGTTGTGATGCAGTTTGGCGCGATGATTGTGGCCGTAAACTCGCCGGCTGTCACATCGGCGCTTGTCACGGCAAGTTCGGCTCCGCGCTCGGTCAGCGTCTCGTCACCTTGTGTCATATAGTATTTTTCGGAGTCGTAGAGCGAAATCTTCGCATAGCCGTTGAAATCGGTATCGACTTCTCCTGCGTCGTTTCTGACACGGCCTTTTATGGTTATTGGAGTCATAGCACCTATGGCGATGCCCTTTGAGGCGGCGACACCGTTGACTTCGGTCACCTCGGTGCGGTCACACGGGATGTCGACGAGCATTGCCGGGTCGCCGAGCAGGTGGTATTTCAGACGGTTGCGTGAACGGTCGGTTGAGAAGTTTTTCGCAAACATCAACACGCGTCCCCAGGTTTTTTCGTATTTAGCATAGAATCGGCTGTCGGATTCGCTGATGCCGAGATACTTGGCAAACGAGTCGGTCAGGCGTCCGTTCAACGATGTGTATGCCTCGCGTGTCGCGGCCACGGCAGCGATAATGCCGCCGTCGGGGTTGAGCAGCAGTTTGTCGATGAATGAAGTCTGTCCGCCGTCGTATCTGCCCACGTCGCATGAAGAGAAATACATCACTGGCGGCACGTCATATTTCGTGTCGATTGCTTGCTGCAGGTTCATCAGCACGGTCGGTTTGGTGAGCGATGAAATGTTGGAGTGCCCCACGAAGAGGATGAAATTCTGTCCTACATTGAAATCTTCGACCAGTTTCTCGCGTGTGGCCTGCAGATTGTCCACGTTGTCGTAAGGCTCAAGATAAATCTTGTTGAAATTTACGGCATTGTCGTTTCTCGTTCTGATTTCCGGAGTGTCTGATGTCTTCGGGGTTATCTCATAGTTGAAGTTGTCGATAAACGATTCAGTCTGTGTCGTGTGGATGTATTGGTCGCCATATTCGCCAATCATGAGCATGTTGCTCTTCCACGTGTCGGTCTTGCCGGGTTTGTGCGACATATAGGCAAGCAGTTTGTCTACGTATGTTTTTGCTTCGGCAGCAGAGGCAAACGGGATGCGTCCAATCGAGATGTTGAGCAGAGCGTTTGTGCCTTCCACATTGACAGCCTCGTCGTTCATCACGCCGAAATAGTCGTCGGAGCAGTAGGAGGACACGCTGTGGTAGCTGTTGTCGGTCTGATAAGTGAGCAGTGTTTCCTCGATGTCGCCGCCGAAAATTCCGCGGTTGTCGTAGTTACCGCTGCCGAACAGCAGCAGATAGCGGAATTTCAACGGGTTGCGTGAATAGAGCATCTTGCACAGCTGACGGTATGCGAAAACATCGCGCATGCCGTTGCCGAACTCGTTGAAAATGTCGTCCTGCAGCACCACCTCTACGTCCATGCCGTCGTGCTGGCGGTGGAAGTCGGCAATGCGGTCGGCTTGGGCTTTCAGTTTGGGAGTGGTGATGACGAGCATGTCGGGCGTGGCGAGTGAATGCAGGTTCTGGTTGGCCACGTTGCCTGCAAAAGACACTTGCTTCTGCTGCTTTCCGGTGTCGAAAATCACGTATTCCGCATAAGCCGTTGTGCCAAGATTCGGGACAATGCAGCTTGTTCCCTCACGTGTTGTGATGGTGTATTGTTTTGTGTTGTAGATTTTGTAAGGAGAATTGTTTGGCGTAAACACAAGCCAGGCGTGTGTTGTAGGAGTGGTGTTGCCGATTACGAGTCCTGACTCTTTGGTTGTCTTCACGAGCCAGCGCATTTGTGAGGAGTCGGCAGGAAGGGCAAGCGGCGACTTGTAGGAGACGGAGATATAGTTCATCTTCGCAATCGGCAGCGACACAGACGTGCTCACTTTCGCTGTCACCGACTCAGCCTGCGCCATCGCCTCTGTCACGGGGGTGGACCCGAAAGAAGTGATCAGTTTATAGACTGCGGCATCGGCTGATTTTGACACATTTTTTGTGTCTAAAACCGTGCCGTCGACCGACAGGGTCACAGTTTGCAAGTCGGCGGTTTTTACGCCTGCCGACATGTTTACAACCACATTTGTTCCGCTGATGATGCCTGGCGTAGACATCGTAATTTCAAACTCTTTTGTGCTTGAGAAATCCTCGCCGAGGAAAAGTTTGCCTGAGCGGGTAGGGTTTACGATGTCGTTCTTGTGCCAAATCGACACCACACCGTTCGAGCGCCATTCCTTGACGGAGGCAAGATTGCTTTCGTTGGTGTTGACGGTTTCAATATCGCGTGCGTCAAAATCCTCGCTGTCTGTAAGGAAGTAGTAAGAAGCGGGAGAGTAGGCGTTTTTTGAGATTGAGCGGTATATGTCGAAGTTGGTGGTGTAGTCAATGCTCCTTATTTCCTCGTACGTCAAGCCGTTGGCATAGAAGTATAATTTGTCGCCGGTGCGCATTGCCGGCACCTGCTCAAGGTCGTCGGTATAGTCTTTGTTGTAATTGTCGGTGGTCTGGATGCCTCCAGTGCCGAAAATCTTCACTTTTTTGGGGTCGGAGAATCCGAATTGCTTCAACTGTTCGCCGGTGATTTCATAGACGCCGGTTTCGCCGACTTTGATTTTAACCCATTTCCCTGATGAAAGGACGGAAGAGTCCTTGAATTTTGTCGCAGCCTGGCTGCTGAAAGAGGCGAGAATCGCGCCAACAGCCACAGCGATGATGTATTTAGTCATATCTCCTTGGTTATTTTATCTTTATGTTTATTGATTCAAAGTCGCCCAAACGAGCTGTTACACGGCTGTTGATTTCCGCATTATGCCATTCGCCGTTTTCAATTAGTATCAAGTCGCCGATTTTCAGCGTGAAATACCGGCTTGCCGTTGCGATGCATTTGTCGAAGTCGGCAGCTGACGGCAATGTGAATTTTTCTGTATCTTCCCCGTTAATTTCCAGTGTTGCGGTGTTCTTGCCGAGCATTGCGATGTCGGTAGGAGTCATCTCGCCAACGATATGCGAAGCGTCAAACGATGTTGCCAACGCTCTCGGTTTGCCGTTGGCGTTGAGGGTGTCGAGCAAGTCTTTTGCCTCAAACACAAGGCATAGCCCAGCCTCCTCGTAGTATCTGTTTGCAAACCGTTGCGCGATGTTTTTTCCGAGGCGGCACACGTGTATCGCGGCGGCTGCGCTGAATTGGAAGCGGCTTGCGAAGTCGGGCACAAAAAACGGTTTGCCGCTCTTTTGGATTGCAGAGTCGGGGATTACGTCGATTTCCAGTTTTTCAGGATTGTCGGTGTTTCGGAATTTTATGATTTTCATTTGTTCCCGTTGATTCTGTTGTACATTACTGCCAGGTGGGCATAGATGGAAGTGTTTTGGATAACCACATTGTCAGCCACCTTGATGCGGAACGGCGTGAAATTCCAGATGGCGCGCAGTCCGTTTGCTACAAGCAGGTCGGCCGACTCCTGGGCGTGCTCCACCGGCACGGCAAGGATGCCGATTTCAGCCTTGTATTGCTTCTCGCGTTCCGGAAGCTCGGAGATGTGGTAGATGGGAATGCCGCAGATTTCTGTGCCCACAACTTTCTCGTCAACATCGAAGCCTGCCACGATGTGCAGTCCGAACTGCATCAGTCCGGAGTCTTGAATCAGTGCGGAGCCGAGGCTTCCTGCGCCGATCATGAAAGCGGTGTGGTCGTTGTGGAATCCGAGGAAATTTGACAATTCGGTGGCGAGCGTCTCAACCTGATAGCCGATGCGTGTTTTTCCCTTGATGTTGAGAAACGACAAGTCTTTGGCAATCTGCGACGCGTCGACATTGATTTTGCGTGAAATCTGTGTCGACGAAACATATTCTATCTTCTGGGTGCGAAGCATATTGACGTATGCCAAGTACCACGGAAGCCTGCGCAATGTTGGCTCAGGCAATAGAATCTTCTGACCATCCTCGTTCATTGTAACTCCTAATTTATTAACTTCCTTACAAACTGCAAAATTAGTTTTTTTTGTCAAATTTTGCAAATGTGGATACTTGAATCGAAGAATCGAAGATTAAACAAGCAAGTGCGAAATTAATATATTAATATATTCTGCTTGATATTATTATTTGTTGCGCTTTTTTATTTGTTGGGGCTGCGATAATTGTTAATTTTGCATATTTGTCATTGTAAAAGCTATTATTATGAACCGATTTTTGCGAATACTGCTGTATTTAACCATTCTATTGAATTGCATTCCCGACGCGTTTGCAGACCGATTCAGGGTGTCTGACGAATATGTGACAGTCTTTGCCGAACCCGAGAGAATAACTAACCTCGGACGCGCATACCGTGGCGAAGTCTATGAATCGGAGGGTACTGACGGGAGTATGTTTGTCTTCACGTTCCATGGCCGCAAGGCTTATATAGCCTCTTATTGCTGCGAAATGGTGGACGAAGGCAGCAGCGTCACTGCTGCCGACGGAGACGGCAGTAGTCAACAAAGCCAGACTTCCGTCGCTCAGCGGCAGCCGGCGTCGGAGCCTGTTGCGGAAGGACGTGAAAGCGTAGAGCCGTTGCAGGAAAATAATATGGATAACCGCATCGAGTATGTCGAGGAATCGGGCGACGGCGCAGCCTCAGGCGCACACATGCCAGGATGGATTACGGGCATAATCTCGCTGATGATGCTGTTGGGCATTGCCGTGGGGCTGTGGTCGCTGTTTGGCCCTAAATCGTGCGAGAATTTCTTTGACTCTCTTGCGGGAACAAGGGTGACCTGGTGCTCGAAAGCCACCTATTTCCGGCCGCTTATTTTTGTGTTTGTCGCAGGCGCGGCGTTTGGCGTGACGCATAACTTCTACGTTGCATTCGCATTGCCGGTGGCGTATGAGATTATCTTGCTGTGCATGCGGGCAAAGAAACTTGGAGGACTTCGTCCGGCAGTGGTGGAGGCATTCTTCTTGTTATTCCACGGCATAGGGTATTTGATTTTTTGTTGGTTGTTTCTTGCCGCAGTGTTTCTTGCCGGCGGCTCGTCGAAAGGCTCTAACTCTAAAAAGCGCGATGTCAACCACCGCTGTGGGAGATGCTGCTATTATGTTGCCGGCACTCCCAGCGACCAATGCTCTTTTCATCGCCACACCGTCCATCCTGACGATTACTGCGAAACATTCAAAGGATAGTAAAAAAAGAAGTAGGGTTTATGAACCCTACTTCTTTTTTCTCCTACTTGATTCTGTGTCAGAAAAATAATCCGATGCGATTATTCCGAAGCCACTGCGATGCGTTGGGTGATCGACGCCTCGTCGCCGCCGTTGGTCGAGACCGTTGCGCGGTAGATGTAGATGCCGCGCTGCACGCGCATTCCGCTGCCGTCGGTCAAATCCCATGTTATAGGCATCGACTTATACATATCGCTGCGTCCGGTCGACGATGTGCTCCAGACGCTGTGTCCCATCATGTCGTAGATGCTCAGCGTTACGTTGAGCACCGCGTCGGGGCGGTTGTGCTCGATGTAGAAGTCGGCCTTTGTCTTTGCCGGGTTGGCTGTTGAGTAGACTCTGAACAGCTGCGGCTTGATGCCGTTGACCACACTGAATGCGATTGTCTTTTCCGACATGTTGCCAAGCACGTCCCACACGCGGAACGTCAGTGTGTGCTGTCCCTCGGCGAGTTCTCCCATCTGGTAGTTTATGTGGCTCACGCCGTCGATGTCCTGCGAGAAATAGTTCTCAAGACCGGAAACAACGGTTGTTCCGTCGATAGTCGCGGTTATGCCGTGTCCGATGTCGACTGGCGACAGGTTGATTCCCGACACGTCGTAGACCGATGCCACGAGAAAAGGAGTCTCGTTCACCTTGTCGCCGTCTTTGAATGCCGTTGAGTTGAGTGCGAGCAGGCGTATCTCCGGTCCGTCAGTGTCGTCGGCTGGCGACTCGTCGAAACCGTAGATGTAGAAGTCCTCGTTCTTGCCTACGGCGTCGCCTTTGTTCTCGTCCTGAGCATACAGGTTGACAAGAGCCGGAGTGTAGTTGTTGATAATGCCCGTAGGCATACGGAATTTCATTTTGAACAGACCGTCCTTAACCTCTCCCGAACCAACAAACAGTCGGTTGGTGTGGTCTTGGTAGGTCACTTTGCACTTGTCGTCGGTGTCGGTGCCGCCCTCGTAGTAGCCGTTGGTGGTTATCGACACTTCCGCGTCGTAGACGGTGGTTGTCAGCGTACCATTGTAATCGGTCATGGTAATCCCGTCGGCATCGACAACCTTTCCTTCGAGTTCCACTTCCTGTCGCGCCATAGTCTCCGGTTTCACCTCGCCGTCGACGCTTTCGCCGTTGACCGCTGTCAGCCGGATGTCGTATTTAGGGTATTTCAAGCGCAGCGCAGGGTCGCCGATGAGTGCGTATTTGAGGCTGTGCTCGGTGTTTTTTGTCAGTGTCGAAGAGTAGCGCGAGTGGGTGTACCAATAGTTGTTCTTGGCATTCATCACGATGTCGCCGAGGCGTGGCATCTCGCCGTTTGGCAGAGGCTTGAACGTCTCGGCGCCGACAGCGCGGCAGAGGTCGCCGTTGCCGCTTATCGACGTCACGCGCGAGCCTGTCAGCAGTCCGATGAATCCGCCGCGCGAGTTTAGAAACAACACTTCGCCTCCCGACACGGTAGGAGAGTCCCAGCGAGTGAACTCGCAAGTGCCGGTAAACACGAAAGGGGGATGGCTGTAGAAGAATTCGTTCTCAATGTCGGGCCAGCGCAGCAGTCCGTTGTGGGTCCACGATGTGGGGTTGGCATGGCCTACGTAGGAGGCAAACAGCACACCGTTCTTGAAGTTTTGAAGCATCTGGGTGCGCGCCTCCGGGAAAGAGTGGCCCGAACCGCTCGACGAGGCTTTGTAGGCATCGATAAACAGCCGTTGTATCAGATAATTGCCCGCTCCATTAGCTCGCAGACTGTCGATGGCGTCGTTGGAGTCTCTCATGTGGATTCCGCTGTCGCCGTCGTCGGCAATCATCATTATGCGCGTCTTCCAGTTGCCCATGTCGGGGTTGCTGATGTAGTCGCTGATTTTCTGCACAGTCTCGGTTGCTTCTGCCGCGCTTTTAACGGGGATGCGTCCGATGCCGATACACATTTTGCGCAGGCTCGTGCGTCCAGCGTCGCTGCCGTCCTCAAGGAAGCCGTACACGTCATCGGTGTTGAAACTGCTGCTCTCGCTTGTGATGTCGGCCGACTCCCAAGTGAGTAGCGTCGGGTAGCCGAGGTTGCGTGCCGTCGAGGTGATGCGGCGGTTGTCAAACACCGCGCGTCCGAACAGCAGCAGGTAGCGGAATCGGTCGTTGCTGTATTGGTCGGCTGACGCAGTGCGGTCGTACCACATCTTCGCCACCTTGCGGTATGCCATTGCGTCGGGGGTTCCCGACGAGAATTCGTTGTAGATTTGTTCGTCGGTAAGCACGGTCACTGCCATGCCGTCGTTGGCGCGGTGCATGGCAGCGAGGCTCTCCGCCTGGTTTCTGAACGCCGCCGGCGTGATTATCAGCATCGTTGGCGGCGTCATGGCGTGGATGTCCTGATTGCTCACGTTGCTCACCAACGATGGAGTGGGGAAGGAGGCAGCGGTGTTGAACGCCACGTATTCGCGCTTGCCATTTTCCGTTTGGCGGAACTGTGCCGAAGCGTTGTCGGCAAGGAAGTCAACTTTCAGCGGCGCATAGGTTGTGGTTACGTCCCATATCGCCGTCTTTTCATTGATGCCGCTGACGGCAAACACGCTGTCGCGGCAGTTTGCCGTGAAGCTGCGGAAGTCAATTTGCTTGTCGGCAAGGTTGAGGTTGCGCAGGTAGTTGACGGTGATGTAGTCAAGGTTGGCAAGGCGCACAGCCGTGCCGGTGGAAAACGACAGCTGCAGTGTCATTTTTTCGCCAGGATAGGACACAGTGCCGATAGATGAGGCAGTGGAGCAGATGTCGTATTCGTTGCTGCCGCTGAGCGAGCTGACGCTCACTTTCATCACTTCCTGCTTCCCTGAAGTCACTGTGAGTGCGCGGGATGTGCCCGATGTGTGGTAGGCTGCGAATGCCACTTTCACCACCGGGTCGGTGTTGCTGACGATGCCGGGCAGGTTGAACTGAAAACTTTGTGTGCCCGCAGAGCGGAAATCCTCGCCGAGCAATGTGCGGCCGGTGGTTCCTGGGGCGGTAAGCTCTTTTTCGTGGTAAATGCGGGCAAGCGTGTTTGTTATCACTTTGTCGGACGCTTTCTCCGCTTTGGCAGTGGTCTGCATCTCAGCCACATCGATGTCGTTGCGGTCGGTGATGAAATAGTAGCCGGCGGTTGCATACGGGTTCTGTTGCTGCTGATAGCGGATTTTGCCCGATGTCTCTGTCCACGACACGTTGCTTTGAGCGTAGAACAGGATTCTGTTGCCCGAGCGCATCACCGGCACTTGCGGCAGGTCGTCGATATAGCCGTTGCCCATGATTTCAGAAATCATGGCGCCACCGTAGCCGAATATCTTCACTTTAGAGATGTCGCTGAAGCCCCAGCCCGACAATGTCGCTGCTGAAATCTGGTAGATGCCTGTGTCTTCAACTTTTATTTTTACCCATTTGCCGGTGTTGAGGGCGGAAGTCTCGGCGTATGACGCCGCATTGCCGCTTATTGCCGCAAGTAGGGCAAAAAAGAATAAAATATATCGTATAGCCTTGTGTTTCAACATAATCCGAATATCCAATCGTTTGCTGTAAGGAAAAGATTCCTTATCAATATATTAACGCAAACGGTTGGCGTTTATTGTAGCGTAGAGCATATTCGCCACGGAAATCGCTTTTTCTGTTTTCGCGGTGTACTGTTGCCATTCGCTGGCAGTGCCGTGCCACAGGTCAAGGTCGACATCGCTGTTGATGCCAGGGATGGATCCTTTGTGGCTGTACTGCCAGAAAGTCCAGTTTTTGCCGCGGTTGGGTTGGGTGAACGAGCAGAGCCATACGCCGCAGTCTGCAAACTCGTCGCGCACGTGGTTGTCGAATCCTTTTTTGTTGCTGTAGATAATCACTGGATAGCCGTAGGCGGTAAGCTCATCGACCATGTCATGGATTTTGCGGGTGACGATGTCGGCGGGGGTGTAGGGGTTGGTGTGCGACTCCACGTCGATGACCAGTGGCAGCGACAACGGGCGTCCGGCAATGGCTTTGAGCAGATTGTGCGCTTGCTTCACGCCGTCGACGTCGAATCGGAAAAAGTGGTAGACGCCGGTCTTCAGTCCGGCTTCGTGGGCTTTGCGCAGGTTGCTGTTCATCGCGCTGTCGCGGAACGTAGCACCTTCGGTGGCTTTGACAAAAACAAATTCGGTGCCCGCCGCACGGGCTTTTGCAAAGTCGATATTGCCGTTGTGGGCAGAAACGTCGATGCCTGATATCTTGTAGGCGTCGATGTCGAGCGACTCCGACGGAGATATGACGTTGCCGTTGAGAATGGAAATCGCAGCTGTTGCCATGCCGATGAAGGCAAGCAGCAGCGCCACAATCAGTAATATGTGACGTTTGCGCAGTGCCATGCTATTTCTTTATTTTGAATCGCTTGCCGTCCCAATGGTATGTGATACCGCTGTTTACGAAAGGCATCACGGCAGCGGAATCCTCGCGCGACAGGAACTCTCCGACCGTGAGACGCGCCTCCACATCGCCGTTTGGAAGAAAGCGGTAGTCGATGAGCGGGAAGTCGATTTTCGACTCTATCTCGCTGAGAGTCTTCTTGTCTTTGGCGGTGAGGAAGTCCCTGACTTTCGACTCCTCAATCAGGCTTACGCTTGGAGAACCCAAGGCATAGGTCTGGCTGAACGAGATGTGGCTGTCGGTGGCTGGCATCTTTACGCGGTTGATTACGCCGAAGAGCTTGTCGCCGTGGTTGTTGACATACATCTGTACCTCCGTTTCCGACACCGATGATGTGGAAACCTTCATGTAATGGTCGCCGGCGATTGAGTCGATTACGGCCTGTCCGCCAAGCCGTGTCGGCATGTGCTTGCGCATTCCGCTGGCGTAATAGTCGAGCATGTCCATCCTTACCGACTGTTCGATTGTGTTGAACTCGTCGGCAAAGAGAAAGAAGTCGGAAACCGACTCGATGCTCACTTCGGCGACAGAGTCTACTTCAGTGATGCTGTCGGCATCCTCATGCCAAGAGGCAGCCTGCGGCGATGGGAAAGTTCCGGCATACGCTGCCGATACAACGGCGATGCCGAGCACTGCATATATAGGTTTCATAGCTCTTTATCGTTTGCTCTTTTTACTTTTTCTCTTGAATTTGCCGAAGCTGTCGTCGCCGTCGGCATGGCGGCCCTTGCTGTTCGACTTGCGCTCGGAGCTGTGGGCGTAGTCGCGGTTTGGGTCGGCAATCTCGGCATATAGGCGCTTGCCGAAGTAGCGGGCGTTTTTCAACGCCGACACGGTGCGGCGCGATTCGCCTTTTTTCACGTCAAACAATGCGTAGCCGGGGAACAGGTCGATGCGGCCAATCTCCACGCGTCCCTCCATGTTCTGGTTGAGGGTCTCTATCAGGCGCGCCGGGAAGAAACCGTCGTTCTTTCCAGCGTTCACGTAGATGCGCTCATATCCCTGCTCAGCGGTGCGGCGGTCTTTGTTCTGCCGCGAGCCGTTCTGCTGCTTGTCGCGCGGCTCTTTGTCATCGCGTCTGGCTTTCCGGTCGCGCGGCTTGCGCTCTTCGTAGTCGATGGCTTCGGGCGCATCCTTGTAGTATTCAAGCAGACGGTTGAATTCAAGCGACACGATGCGTTTCAGCAAGTCGTTTTCAGACAGCCATTCCAACTTTTTCACGATTCCCGGCAGATATTTTGCAATTTCGTCCTCGTTCACCTTTACGCGTTCTATGCGGTCGGCAAGGTTGTATAGTTGCTTTTCGATGATGCGTTGCGGTGTAGGCACCGAACCCTTCTCGAACGTTTTTCCAATTTTCTTCTCTATCGTGCGCAGACGTGACTTCTCGCGCGAGTGGATGATGGCAACCGACACGCCGGTTTTGCCGGCACGTCCGGTGCGTCCGCTGCGGTGCGTGTATGTGGCGGGATCGTCGGGCAGGCCGTAGTTGATTACGTGGGTCAGATTGTCCACGTCAAGGCCGCGTGCTGCCACGTCGGTGGCAACGAGCAGCTGCAGGGTGCGTTCGCGGAATTTCTTCATCACCGTGTCGCGCTGCATCTGCGACAAGTCGCCGTGGAGGGCATCGACATTGTAGCCGTCGGCAATCAGATTGTCGGCAATTTCCTGAGTCTCGCGCCGGGTGCGGCAGAAGATGATTCCGTAGATGTTGGGATTGGAGTCGGCGATACGCTTGAGGGCAAGATACTTGTCCTTGGCGTTCACCATATAATATATGTGGCGCACATTCTCCGAGCCCTCGTTGCGTGTGCCTATTACAAACTCCTGAGGGTTGTGCATATAGTTTTTCGCTATTTTGGCGATCTCGTCGGGCATGGTGGCAGAGAACATCAGCATTTTGCGGTTGTCGGGCACGTTGTCGAGGATGGCGTTGATGTCGTCGAGGAAGCCCATGTTGAGCATCTCGTCGGCTTCGTCAAGAATCACGGTGTGCACGCCGCTGAGGTTCACCTCGCCGCGCTTTATCAGGTCGAGCAGTCGCCCAGGTGTGGCAACGATAATCTGCACACCCTTGCGCAGCGTGCGGATTTGGCTCTCGATGCTCGAGCCGCCATAAACCGGCAGCACACTGAGACCGGAAGTGTATTTCGAGAAATCGGCAAGGTCGCCGCCGATTTGCAGGCAGAGTTCGCGTGTCGGTGATATGATTAGAGCCTGCGGTTGGCGCAGCGACGTGTCGGTGCGCTGTATTACGGGCAGTCCGAACGCCGCGGTTTTGCCGGTGCCGGTCTGTGCGAGAGCCACGACGTCGCCGTCTTCGTGGAGCAGGTGTGGGATTACTTTCTCCTGTACAGGCATCGGTTTTTCAAATCCCATATCCTTGATTGCGTGCAGCAGGTCTTCTCTTATTTCTAATTCTTCAAATGTCATCTGTTTTTTTCGTCTTAAATGTTTTCGTTCAGCGCACTTTGCCCCAAATCTGCTGCAAAATTACGGAATTTTGGGCTATGATTGGCAAATACTTGTAAATTAATTTGGTGTGGCGGTGAAAAAGGGGTGGCGGAGGCGTTGTGCCCGATGGCTTGTCGTTAACACATATTAAACTTTTGGCGGGTTGCCGATAATTTGGTGCTGGAAATGTGCTTTGTTATGAAAGTTGGCATAAAACTGACGGATTGAAACAAAACGGCAGCAAATTTAATTGCTATGGCTTGAATAAGAGGTCGAAGAAAACAAAAAATAAAAATATGTTATACAACATAATTGTATAGCAATGTTGTACGGGAATGTTTAATAAAATGAAATTTTACCGAAAATTAAAAAAATAACTCACAAACGTAAAATTTTGATTACAATTCTTGTAAATATTGAAAAATAACGCTTATTTTGTGGCTTAGAAATCGTTTGAGACAACGATGTACTAATATAAAACTATGTTTAATCTGAATCAAGTATGGACAAATTTGCTGAACGAAAAAAATTTACTTCATGTAAATTAGTTGCGGCTGCCGCAGTCGCAATGTGTTTGCTAGGCAGTGCGGGATTCGAGGCTAATGCCGCCCCCGCTCCGCAAGTTGTATCCGCTCAGAAAGCAACTCTAACCATTTCTGGTACAGTAAAAGACTCCAAGGGAGAGCCTGTCATTGGCGCCAACGTTATGGAGAAAGGTACCAATCGTGGTATAGTTACTGACTTGGACGGTAAGTTTACGCTTAAAGTAACCCCTGGAGCAACAATTACAGTTTCTTATTTGGGCTACAAGACACAGACCCTCAAGGCTGCGCCGACAATGAACGTTTCCTTGGAAGAGGACTACGCTCTTCTTGACGAAGTCGTTGTGGTAGGTTTTGGTACTCAGGAACGTGCCAAAACCACCGGTGCTGTAGCAACAGTCGATGTGTCGAAGGCAATGGACGCACGTCCAGTGGGCGATGTTACCAAAGCCCTTCAAGGTGCTGTTCCTGGTTTGACTATCACAACAGGTGACGGTGCGATCAACTCAGCCGCATCTATCAAAATCCGTGGTACGGGTACGTTGTCAAACGGACAGTCGTCAAGCCCGCTTATTGTTGTCGACGGTGTGCCTACCGACGACATCACTTTTGTCAACCCTGACGATATCGCAGAAATCTCAGTATTGAAAGATGCTGCTTCTTCTGCTGTATATGGTACTCGTGCAGCATTCGGTGTTGTATTGATTACTACAAAATCAGGACAGAAAGGCGACCGCGTTTCTGTAAAATATTCAAACAACTTTGGTTGGAGCAACGCAACTGTATTGCCAGACTACGGCTCAGTGCCTGAACAAATCGAGGCATTGCTTCAGACCAACTACCGTAAGGGTGCCGACCCGGAATTGTTCGGTATGTATCTCGACAAGATGCTTCCTTACGCAAAGGCTTGGTACGAGCAGAACGGTGGCAAGAAGAAAGGCTACAGCGAGATGTTGCCATACCAGAGCATGGACAACGTGGGCGACTTCTATCAGGACCCTGTGACAAAAGCCACTATGTACTATGCTGACTGGGATGTAAAGGATATTATGTATCGCACTGCTCCTTCTCAGAAGCACAACGTAAGCTTGGACGGCAGCTCGGGCAACACAACATACCGCGTTTCGTTCGGCTATGACAAGCGTGAAGGCTTGATGTCGTTTGTAGACAACTCTGTGAAGCGCTACAACGCAAGCGCCAACCTCTCAACTCAAATATTCTCATGGTTGAAAGCCGGTGCTCAGGTAAACTATTCGCAGAAAGACTATGACGGACAGAACATGTGGGGCCGTGGCGGTTACACATACTTCTGGCGTTGGGGTTCTTACTTCGGTCCTTACGGATACCGCAAGTATGACGGCGACGGCAAGTACTACGACGCTCAGCCAATCGCTGACCGTAAGCAGAGCGGCGAGCATGAGGATATTGCCCGCAACACTCGCTTGCAAGGTTGGATGGAGGCGAACCCAATCAAGGGCTTGAACATCCACGCTGACTTCACATACGACATGATGGACATCAACGTGCGCAAGTCATATCTGCCTATCTTCGGCTGGAACAACTGGTCTAACTCAAGCACAGCTCCATCTTATTTGGTACAGCAGAAAGACACTTACGCTCAACAGGAGAATACCCGTCAGAATGTCTGGACAGTCAATGCTTACGCTACCTACGACTTCGACGTGGCTGAGGACAACCACTTCAAGGTTATGGTCGGTGGACAGGCAGACCGCAAGTATTACAACTACTTCTCTGCTCGCAAGAACGTCCTTTCTGACAATGACAAACCTTATCTTGGCTTGGCAACTGGTGGTGCCGACGGTACAAGCATGACAATCACCAACACCATCACCAAGCACGCAACTGCAGGTTTCTTCGGCCGTATCAACTACGACTATAAGGGAATCTACTTGTTGGAGGTTAACGGTCGCTACGACGGTTCTTCTTCATTCCCAGCCAACGACCAGTGGGCATTCTTCCCATCGGCATCTGTCGGCTACCGTTTCTCTGAGGAAGCTTACTTCGAGAAGGCTAAACAATATGTAAGCAACGCTAAGTTCCGTGCTTCTTATGGTCACATCGGTAACGAGGCTATCGGTGACTATATGTTCTTGGAGCAAATCTCTAAGTTGGGCACAAGCTATACCAGCTGGGTAAATGCCGGCGGTACATTCTTGTCAATGTTGAACACACCTTCAATGGTGTCTTCTACTTTGTCTTGGGAGCGTATCGCAACTACCGATATCGGTCTTGACCTTGGTTTCTTGAACAACCGCTTGAACGTTACGTTCGACTGGTTCCAGCGCGACACTAAGGACATGCTTGCTCCGGGTATGACTCTTCCGGCTACTCTTGGTGCTTCTGCTCCTTATGCAAACAGCGGTTCGCTCCGCACTCGCGGATGGGAGCTTGGTATCAGCTGGAATCACCGCTTCGGCGATGTTGACGTTTTCGCAAGCGCCAATATCTATGACGGCAAGACAAAGGTTACTGAGTACAACAACCCTAACAAGTTGATCAACCAATTCTACAGCGGTATGGAGTATGGTGAAATCTGGGGCTTCGAGACAGACCGTTACTTCGAGGAGTCAGACTTCACAGGCAAGAACGCCGACGGCTCATGGATTTATGCTCCGGGCGTAGCTGACCAGACTGGTTTGCAGCAGGGCACATTCGTTTACGGTCCTGGCGACATCAAGTTCAAGGACTTGGACGGCAATGGCGTGATCAACGGTGGCGATCCTACAATGAAAGACGCTGAAGGCAACCTTATTCCTGTAGGTACTGTACGCAACCACGGTGACTTGAAGAAGATTGGCAACTCAACTCCTCGATATGAGTACTCATTCCGTTTGGGTGCTGCTTGGAAGGGTATCGACGTTGACTTGTTCTTCCAGGGTGTAGGCAAACGCGACATGTGGTATGTGAACGCATTCACAATGCCATTCTCTCGTGGCGCCGATGCTACTTACTCACACCAGAACTCTTACAACAAGATGATCTTCGACGACGCTCGCAACATTATCGGTTACGAGATCAATCAGAACAACGATTATCCTTGTATGTATGACGGTATGGCAGGTGCAGGTGCTGTTTCTGGCTTGTCACAAGGTCGTTACAACTTCTATCCTCAATCGAAATACTTGCTCAACATGGCTTACCTCCGCTTGAAGACAGTGACTATCGGTTACACTCTTCCACAGGAGATTACAAAGAAGGCTCTGATTCAGAAAGCACGTATCTATTTCACTGCTGAAAATCCTTGCTTGATTTACAACGGTCTCGGCAAGAACCCGATCGACCCTGAAATCGGTAGCACTTGGACAACAAGCAAGTCTTACAGCAATGGTACATTCGGACGTACAGATCCAATGATGCGTACTTATTCATTCGGTTTGCAGGTAACATTCTAATTCTCTAAATTTACGAAACAATGAAAACAAAGATAGCATTAGGCATTTTCGCACTCGCCGGACTCTCGCTTGCAAGTTGTGACGATTTCCTCGACAACAACCGCTATCCGTTGACTTCGGAGGTGAGCAACCCTGAGTTCTGGAGCAATGAGTCGCTCGTTGAGCAGGAGTGCAACTATATGTATAATTTCTTCTCTGGATATGGTCGTGGAAACTCTCTCGGTGAGTTCTATTTCAGCACTCTTTCCGACGACCAGGCTGGTAACTCGTTTACGGAATGGAACAACAAGACTGTTCCGAGTTCATCTGGCTTGTATTCAGGCCCGTATGAGAACATCCGTCACTGTATGTCAATCATCGAAGGCGTACGCAGCTCAAAACTTGAGGCTGCGAAGCGCAACAACTTCGAGGGTCAGGCTCGCTTGAACCGTGCAATCCAATTCTTCACTTTGGTGAAACGCTATGGTGATGTGACTTGGGTTGACCACAAAGTTGACGTTAACGACAAGGGTCTTCTTTACGGTCCGCGCACAAACCGCGACGTTGTTATGGACTCTGTGCTCCGCGACCTTGACTATGCGATTGCAACAATCTCTGCCAATAACGGCAAGCAAGTTTGGAGCAAGGATTTGGCATTGGCAGTGAAGAGCGACATTTGCTTGTGGGAAGGCACATTCTGCAAATATCGTACTGCTGCTGAAAACGGCTATGCTGCCGATGAGGCACGTGCTAACAAATACTTGCAGGAATGCGTCAGCGCTTCAGAGCAGCTGATTGGCAAATATCCTATCGGCGCAAGCTATAAGGCTTTGTATCAGAGCGTACGCTCTGATGCCCAGAAGAATGGCGAGATTATCTTTATGAAGGCATACGACCAGCAGAATATGTGTCACTCAACCGTTTCTTACACTTGTTCCTCTACTAAGGTGAACGGTATCACAAAGGACGCATTCGACGCATATCTCTTCAAAGATGGCAAGCCTTTGGCTTTGACTTCGGAGAACAAGTCAGACCTTCCAGTCTACAACGATAAGGGTGAATACTCAATTGCAGATCTTCTCGCTGTCCGTGACGGACGTCTGTCGGAAACTATCGACCCGGTTATCTTCTATCAGGACATGACATGGCAGCGTGCAGGCGCAATGGCGATGACTTCTTCTACTGGTTATGGTGTAGCTAAGTTTGACAACACGTCGTTGCCTATTGACGACCGTCAGAACACAGTGAAGAACTACACTTGCGCACCTCTCTACTGGGGAGCACTTATCTGCTTGAACTATGCTGAGGCTAAGGCTGAGCTCGGCACTCTTACAGATGCCGACATGAACCTCACTCTCAACAAGCTTTATGAGCGCGCTGGTCTTCCAGACCAGACTGTAGCATCGTTGACTGCAATGAACGACCCTGCAAACAATATGGGCGTGAGCAGCTTGATTTGGGAAGTTCGCCGTTGCCGTCGTTGCGAGTTGATTATGGACAAGGACTATCGTTATTGGGACTTGGTTCGTTGGCACAAACTCGACCTCCTCGACAGCTCAGTGCATCCAAACATCCTCTTAGGTGCGAATGCTTCTACAGCAACTGTTAAACCTGATATGAAAGGCGACTACGTAGATGGTTCGTTCAACCACGTGCGTACGTTTGATGCTCGTCAGTATCTGTATCCAATTCCTGGAGACCAGATTGCATTGACCAACTCTGCTGTTTCTCAGAACACACCTTGGAAATAAACAGTAGCAAATAATTGATATTGAAAGGGCGACCCCGGCGGGCCGCTCTTTCTTTTGGACAGCAACGGCTGTTGAAAAATGCGATTTGCCGATGTCGCATAAAATTCGTACCTTTGCACCCTGATTCAAGTAGGTATATATTAGGTAAATTATGATAGCTGTAAGCAATTTAGGAATGCAGTTTGGCAAGCGTGTGCTTTTTCAGGATGTGAATCTGAAATTCACGCAAGGAAACTGCTATGGAATTATCGGCGCGAACGGCGCCGGAAAGAGTACGTTGATGCGCATCCTCTCAGGACAGTTGACGCCGACCCACGGCATGATTCAGCAAGGACCGGGCGAGCGTATGTCGGTGTTGAGCCAGGACCACTTTGAGTTTGATGAATTTTCGGTGATGGACACCGTGCTGCAAGGACACACCGTGCTTTGGGCTATCATGAAAGAGAAAGACGCCCTCTATGCAAAGGAAGACTTCAGCGATGCCGACGGCATCCGCGCCTCTGAGCTGGAGGAGAAGTTTGCCGAGCTCGACGGCTGGAACGCAGAGAGCGACGCTGCCGCATTGCTCAGCGGTCTGGGCATCAAGGAAGACAAGCACTACATGCTGATGAAGGACCTCAGCGGTAAGGAGAAAGTGCGCGTGCTTCTGGCGAAGGCGCTTTTCGGAAATCCCGACAACCTGCTTCTCGACGAGCCTACCAACGACCTTGACCTTGAGACCGTGGCTTGGCTTGAGAACTATCTGTCAAACTGCGAGAACACGGTGCTCGTTGTGAGCCACGACCGTCACTTCCTCGACGCCGTGTCGACCCACACCCTCGACATCGACTACAACAAGATAACGCTGTTTGCCGGCAACTACAGTTTCTGGTATCAGTCGAGCCAGCTGGCTCTCCGCCAGCAGCAGCAAGCCAACAAGAAGGCAGAGGAAAAGCGCAAGGAGCTGATGGAGTTTATCCAGCGATTCAGCGCCAATGTGGCTAAGTCGAAGCAGACTACAAGCCGCAAGAAGATGCTCGAGAAACTCAATGTAGAGGAAATCCAGCCATCGTCGCGCCGCTATCCGGGAATCATTTTCACGCCCAACCGTGAGCCGGGCAACAAGATTCTTGAGGTGAAGGGCTTGAAAGCTACTCAAGACGGCGACTTGCTCTTCGACGACGTAAACTTCCAGATTGAGAAAAACGACAAGGTGGTGTTCCTTAGCCACGACCCGCGCGCCATGACCGCTTTGTTTGAAATCATCAACGGCAACCGCAAGGCCGACGCCGGTACTTACGACTGGGGACAGACAATCACTACGGCTTATCTGCCGCTTGACAACACCTCGTTCTTCAACACTGACTTGAACCTTGTCGACTGGTTGTGCCAGTACAGCAACGACTCGAGCGAAATCTATCTGAAAGGATTCCTCGGAAAAATGCTGTTCTCGGGCGAGGAGGTGCTGAAAAAGGCATCTGTGCTCTCCGGTGGCGAGAAAATGCGCTGTATGATTGCCAAGATGATGATGACCGACGCAAACACTCTTGTGCTCGACTCTCCGACAAACCATCTCGACCTTGAGTCGATCCAGGCGTTCAACAACACGCTGCAGGCATTCAAGGGCAACATCCTGATGTCGAGCCATGACCACGAGTTCATACAGACGGTCTGCAACCGTGTGATTGAGTTGACGCCAAACGGAATCATCGACAAGATTATGGACTTCGACGACTATCTCACCGACGAGAAAGTGCAGGCTACACGTGAAAGAATGTACAACACCAAATAAATATATACAACGATGGTAAAGCATATCGTAATGTTTAAACTCAAAGGCACGGCTGAAGAACGCCGCGCCGTGGCTTCTCAGTTCAAGGCCGCCCTGGAGGCGCTTCCTGAGAAAATCGACGTGCTCCGCTCGATAGAGGTGGGGCTCAATCAGAATCCGGCAGAAACGTGGGACGTGGTTCTCACCGCAGTTGTCGACAAAATGGCGGATGTGGAGGTCTATGCCAAGCATCCGGCGCATGTGGCTGCGGCAGGGCTGCTCGGTGAGCATAAGGATATGCGCGCCTGCGTTGACTACGAGCTGTAGGCTTTGTGCCTATTGGCAACACAGGCACAAGGCGGGGTAATCTCTTTTGAAGGGATGCCCCGCTTTTGCATTTTTTGGGGGTGTGGAAATTGTGCGGTTTTCGGAAAAATCACGTACTTTTGTATCAAGTAAGAACAAACCAGACATTGAACCATTATGAAATTATTTAAACCAATTGCAGCCGTTTGCTTTACGCTTGTCGCTTCGGCATCGGCTTTTTCAACCCCATCCACTGTCGACCTGCAGGGCGAGACGTTTACCGTCGACACGCTGCGTCATTACAAATGCGGTCCGGGCATGACACGCACCGCGCTTGAATACCGCTCGACCACAGGAAACACGCGCATTCAGGCGTTTGTGATAAAAACAATGCTCCGCGAGGCAGAAAATGTGAAATTCAAGGTGGAGATTGGCAACGACTCCTGTCTTAACGCCGAAACGGTGACTTCGATGGGACGGCGTCACTCAGTGGAGGGCGAACGCTATCTTACGGGTGTGAACGGCGACTTTTTCATCACCGGAAGTTTCGGCGGACCGTATTCGCAATACGGCATCGTGGGCTATCCAAACATGTCGAGCGCAAGCCGAGGAAAACTGATGTCGCCCGACGTTATCGACAAGGTGAGCCGTGAGAACGCCTTTATAATCGACAAGGACGGATATATGCGCATCGATGCCACCGACCTGTCGTACAGCGCGTCGATAGGCGGCGTGGAGATGCCGATTTCAAATGCTAATTTCCATCGGCTTGACGGAGAAACGGTGGTCTACAACTCTTATATGGGAAAATACACCAAGACGGCGGCAGGAGGCGTGGAAGTGGCTTTCACGCTTGCTCCCGGCGAAACTTGGGCATTGAACAAGAATCTGAAAATGGTGGTGAGCCAGGCGGCTTACGACGGTGGAAATATGGCGATACCTGCCGACGGAATAGTCATCTCGGCCGACAAGGCTGCTACGACAAACATCGAGAAGCTGCGGTCTTTGAAACCGGGTGATGAAATTACTGTCAACTATTCGCTGTCGTTGCCGTCGTATGGCAATCTCAAGCCCGAGGGCGTGCAGGAGATTATAGGCGGCGATGTCAAAATCCTTCGCGAAGGCGAGACGGTGATGGAGGCGAACCGATGGATCAATCCTCGCGACGCGTTCAATCCACGCACGCTGATCGGCTATGACAAGGAGCGCACGATGCTCGTGATTTGCGCAATCGACGGACGCAGCACCATCAGCAGCGGCACTACCTATCCGCAGGGTGCCGACCTTATGCGCTCATACGGATGCTACGACGCTCTTGATTTCGACGGCGGCGGCTCTACATTGATGTGGGACGCGATGGAAGGCACAATCAACCGTCCGTGCGTGTCGCCCGAACGTGCGGTGGGCAACGGCATCTTTGCGGTGCTCCACGCTCCCGACGATGAGGAGGTGGCTGAGATACGTTTTGCCGACTATGCGGTGCGGATGCCTCGTTATGGCTCTTATCGTCCGGTTTTCTACGGATATAACAAATATGGCAAACTCATCGATATGGATGTTGACGGCGTCACGCTTTCCTGCGACGGCGCGCTTGGCGAGATTGTGGCAGACGGATCCACTCTCTATGCCACTGGCAGCGGCTCACATGTGCTTACAGCTTCGCTGGGAGCAGTAAAAGCGGAGGTGACGGTGGCGATTGTCGCTGCCGACGATGTCAAGGCGGCTTATCCGGAAGTGGTTCTCGACAACTGCCGTGAATGGAAGATTGTCTTGAACGCTATTGTCGGAGGCAAGGAGATGGCTGTCGAGCCGCGTGCGCTTGACTGGACATCAAGCGACGCATCGGTGGTGACTGTTGCCGACGGCGTGGCGAAGGGATTGAAAAACGGAACGGCGACGCTGACGGGTGTCAAGGATGGCATTACGTGCACTGTCGGCGTTACGGTGCAGTGCCCTACGGCGGAACTGATGCCTATTGAAGACGCATCGAATCCGGAGGCTTGGAAAATTGAGAGTTACAATGTGAAGGATGATGCGGCGATAACTGCGCTCGCCGGAGGCGGTCTGGCAGTTGACTTCGCTCTGTCGGGCACTCGTGCGCCAAACCTTACGCTTGTCCCTGTTCAGCCGACGCTTCTCTACAGCCTTCCTGACGAACTGCGGCTTACTATGAAACTGACTGGCGGTGTGGCTGTCAAGAACTCGGTGGTGTCGTTCACGCTTGCCGACGGCAGCAATGTGTCGGCTAATCTGTCGGGATTTGAGTCGGGCGACGCTCAAGATTATACGGTTGACTTTGCGCAAATTGCCGATGTCGACAATGTGGGCATTTTCCCGATACGTCTCAATTCGTTGCGCCTCAATCTGTCGGGCGGAAAGAAAGACACTGCCTATCGTCTTGAAATCCCGTCGATGAATACGCGCTACAAGCATTTCAACGACGCCGGCGTATATGATCTGACTGTCGACGACGCCGATGTTGCGCCTGTCTATTACAACCTGCAGGGCATGCGGATTGCAAAACCGCAGCCTGGAACTGTGGTAATCGTGAAACGCGGTGCGAGAGTGACAAAAGAGATTGTTGTGGAATAGTGATTGCTGTTCTGCAGTTGACAAAAAAAACGGGAAGCCGTCAAGCTTCCCGTTTTTTGTTGCCTGTTGTCAGTCTTCCTCCGGAGGAAACTTCGGAACGAGGCGCATAAGCCTCAGAATTTGCGAGCGGCGCTTCTTCATGTATGAAGAAGGATTGGCGGAGTCGAATCGCAGCGGATTGGGCAAAGTGGCGGCGATGAGTGCACATTGGCGGGCGGTCAGCTGGTCGGCGGTGGTGTTGAAGTTTTGTTCAGCCACAGCCTCCACGCCGTAGAGTCCGTCGCCGGTCTCGATAGAGTTCAGATACACCTCCATGATGCGCTCCTTGCTCCACAGAGCCTCTATAAGCACAGTGAAATAAGCCTCGAAGCCTTTTCTCACCCACGATGACGACGGCCATAGAAACACGTTTTTAGCCGTCTGCTGGCTTATCGTGCTTGCACCGCGGTGACGGCCTCCGTTTTCAGCCTCGCGCACGGCTTTCTTGATTTCCACGAAATCGAATCCGTGGTGAGAGGCGAAGCGGTTGTCTTCAGAGGCGATTACAGCCATCGGCATGTGTCGCGACATCTCGTCGAGCGGCACCCATTTATGCTCGCAGTGCACCTTGCGTCCGTCGAGCATCTGCTCAACGCTGCGTATCGCCATAAGAGGCGTGTATCTGACAGGCGCCCATCGGTAGATGGCTACGCTGACCACCGACAGCAGCACAAATCCGAGAATGATTTTGCCAAAGAGCATCATGAAGATGCCGAAAGTTAACTTCCTGACCATTTTGTTTGAGAAAAAAGCTGCATCAAAGCCTGCTTTACGCAAAGCGGGACAATGATGCAGCACATTGATAGCTTTTTCTATTTCTTCGCGCCTTCGACAATCGATTTCGTGTCGCAGGCAATCATATATTCCTCATCGGTCGGGATGACAACTACGCGCACCTTCGAGCCGGGACGTGTGATTTCAACCTCCTCGCCACGGCAGTTGTTGCGCTCTGGGTCGAAATCGATACCGAGAAATTCCAGTTGCTTGCATACGCTCTCACGCAGCTGAATCTGGTTTTCGCCCACACCGGCTGTAAACACAATCACGTCGACACCGCCAAGCGCCGCTGTGTATGCACCAACATATTTAACGATGCGGTATCTGTACATGTCGAGAGCCAGTCGCGCACGCTCGTTGCCGGCGGCAATGGCAGCGTCGATGTCGCGCATGTCGGAAGAGATGCCAGAGATGCCGGTCAGACCGCTCTGCTTGTTGATGAGTTTCTGCATTCCGGCATTGTCGAGATGCTCTTTCTCCTGGATGTAGAGCAGGGCAGCAGGGTCGACATCTCCGCAGCGGGTGCCCATCATCAAGCCTTCTACCGGAGTCAAACCCATCGAAGTGTCGATTGACTTGCCGTCTTTTACGGCGGTTATTGAGCCACCGTTGCCGATGTGGCAGGTGATGATGCGCTGCTGCTCGTAAGGCAACCCTAAAAATTCGCATGAACGGCGTGCCACGTAGCGGTGGCTTGTGCCGTGGAAGCCATAGCGGCGCACTCCGTATTTCTCATATACCTCATACGGGAGAGCGTACATATATGCGCGGGCAGGCATTGTCTGGTGAAAAGCAGTGTCGAACACACCCACCTGTGGCACGTCGGGCATAATCTCGCTGATAGCCTCGATGCCCACGATGTTGGCTGGGTTGTGGAGCGGAGCCAATTCGTAGCATTCCTTCACCTTGGCGATAACCTCGTCGGTGATGAGCACGCTCGAATTGAATTTCTCGCCTCCGTGCACCACGCGGTGGCCTACGGCATCTATTTCTCCGAAATCCTTGATGCAGCCATATTTAGCGCTTGTCAGATTGTCGAGGATGATGCGGATAGCCACATTATGGTTTGGCATAGACGTGGTGATTGTCACCTTTTCGCCGTTATATTTGAATTTCAGGAAAGAGTCGGGCAGACCCACTTTTTCCACGCCGCCCTCGGCGAGGACGTTTTGCGCGTTGTCGTCGAGTTCAATCAGCTTGTATTTCACCGATGAACTTCCGCAGTTGAGTACGAGGATTTTCATTATTTTTGATTTGCTATTATGCTTTGGTTGCAAGTGATGATAACAGTTTTATAGATGTCTTCCCAAGAGCATCCGCGCGACAGGTCGTTGACCGGCTTTGCCAAGCCTTGCAGGATAGGACCCACTGCCTGTGCGCCGCTGAGTCGCTGCACGAGTTTGTAGGTGATGTTGCCCACTTCGAGCGACGGGAACACAAGCACGTTGGCAGTGCCGGCGATGTCGCTTTGCGGAGCCTTGCTCTTGCCCACTGAAGGCACGATGGCTGCATCGGCTTGAAGTTCGCCGTCGAGAGCCAGCTCCGGAGCCATTTCTTTGGCAATCTTTGTAGCCTCGATAACTTTGTCGACCATCTCATGCTTTGCGCTGCCTTTGGTTGAGAAGCTGAGGATGGCAACACGCGGATCAAAGCCGCCGAGCACCTTGGCTGTCTCTGCCGCCGATACGGCGATCTGTGCCAATTCCGGTGCCGTAGGGTTAGGCACTACGGCGCAGTCGGCAAACACCATCATGCCGTCAGTCCCGTAAGGAGAACTTTCGGGAAGCAGCATAAGGAACGCGCCGGAAACAACGCTGATGCCTTTCTTGGGCTTGATAATCTGGAAAGCGGCACGAAGCACGTCGCCTGTGGTGCTCAACGCACCAGAGACCTGACCGTCGGCATCGCCGTTCTTGATGAGCAGACAGCCCAGATAGAGCGGGTTGTGCACCTGTTTGTGCGCGCCCTCGAGCGTCATGCCCTTGGCTTTGCGCAGCTCATAGTAGAGTTGCGCATATTTCTCAGTAAACGCCTCGTCGGTAGGGTCGACGATTGTGGCATGCTCAATGTTTTTTAGACTCAATTCCGCTGCAAGTTGTTTGATTTCAGCGGGATTGCCGATTAGAGTGATGTCGCAGATGCCGTCGGCGATAAGATGGTCGGCAGCGGTAAGCGTTCGTTTTTCCGCACCTTCGGCGAGGACGATGCGTTGTTTGTTTGCTTTGGCTTGTTGGGTAAGTCGTTCAAATAGAGTCATAATCAGTATTGATTTTGTATTTTTTTCTGACTACAAAATTACCAATAAAAATTGTTAACGAGGTATAAAAACTTGACTTAAACTTTCAACCAATGTGCAAAAAATCTTCACGAAACTTAACGAGGCTTTAGCCTCGGCAAAAGCACTGTTGTATGCGTCGCGCCACGTGGCAGAATCGATTCTGTTGCCTTGCAGCAGCACCGCATTTGCGCCGCCCTTGAATCATCTGTGAAAGAGCAGAATGTGCTATTCAGTTCTTCCGTGATTGTCTCGTTCCATCAGTGTATGTGCGATATATTTTCTATTGACATCGTCAATTTCTAATAGAGCATATAATTGTGCATCTATATCTCCTGTGTAGTCAATAATGCCATTGTCGTCTTGATAATTAAGCAAATCAGGGACTTTCATTGCTAAAGAGGTCAATGATTCATCTGTTAATAGAAATGCGAAACGAATAATCTCACTGGTGGCATATTTTAAGAAATTCTGGGCTTCATGTTCTGTACTAAATGTTTTTAAAGCTACGCGAGAACGCCCAAAAGCACTGTGATTGTCAACGATTTGAATCTGATTGCTTCGTTTCTGTCCTCCGGCATTGGCGCTGGAGACTATCACTTTCCATTTATCAAGATATTCAAGACCTGTTTTAATAACGCTCTTGTTGGCGATATACCATCGGGCTCTACCACTTTTACCTGCTTTATCATTAGTGAATAGCTTTATCTCCGATTCGGGATTAAAATAGTCACCCTCGTTATACTCTCTGACAAGTGCTGGATTTTGTTCCACAAAATTACTTTCGATGGAAAATAGGCTACGGGGAAGAATGGAATCATGTAGACGTCCATATTTTGATATTATACAATTCAGCAAATTTATAATCTCCTTATCAAGAGGATTCAATGAGAATAAATCTTCTTTAGGATTATCAGTGTTAACTGCTATTTCTTTTCCATTTCTAGAATAGATATATTTAAATCCGTTACTTTCTTTATGAGAATCTTTCATTACAATCGACAAGCCGTCCGCAATACCTACTTCCTTGAACACATCTGTTGAATCAGGAAAGAATTTCAATAAGCATAAATGGGGATCGTTGATTTGTGAAAGACCAAATTGTTCAAGCCCTTTTCCAGATCGATGAATCCATCTTGCACCGGGATAAATTAGTGAAGTATATCTACCCAATCGGTCACTTATTGTTTGAAAATATTGGAATATGCTGACGCTGACCTTTTGACCGTTAGTAGATTCCTTTTGATTTACAATTTCTTGATACGGAGGATTTCCCACAATTGCGTTGAATTTCATATTGTCGTTGTTGTTTGCTTTCCAAAAAGATTTGCCTTTGGCAACTTTTGTGACAAAGTTGTTAGGCTTGTTTTTAATTTGATTTATTAAGTCCTCAAAGTATCTGGCATTCACCTTTGCTTTGCGGAAACCGCAAAGCGTGCGGCGCGTGATGCGTTTCGCCATAGGCGTTTTGCAGATTACGAAGACGTTTTCCGCCACAACCTTGTCCCAGATTCGTTGTTCCTCTTCTGTGTTCGACACCGAAAACAGCGAGCTTTTCACCCGTGCCCGGTAAATGCCGTATGCCATGTAAAGCGGATAAAGTCCGGATTTTGAATTGATTTCCAAAATGTGGGATTCGGGGGAGAAAACTTCGGCGGTAACCTCTCCCTTGTCTATAAATCGTGGTTCGGAAATTTCATTCTGATACTCCGTGTCATAGAAGTTATAGCCTCCCAGACAGTCGCCAAGATGCATATTCACCACACGCCACGGTGTGAGCACAGTTTCTTTGTCCGGATTGCGGAAGGTGCTGAAAATGTTGGTTATGCGCTCTATGCGCTCCTCCACACTGAGCTTGTCGGCGGCGCGCGCCATCGCTCGTATGCGTTTGCCGGCGGCACTGAAGATGTCGGGGTCGTAGTATTTCTTGAACTTGTTGAACGTTTGCTTTGTAACGCCTCTTGGCATAAATTCTTCCCACGATTGAGAGTCGACGAGCGATGTGAAATTGTCAATTGTCAGCTGGGTGTCTTCATCGTCGATATCCGCACCATATATAAGCAGAGGCATGCGGATGGAGACACCGCGAAGAATGGAGATGGCGGTATCCCGATTCTTTTTCTTCTTTTTCAATTCTGCAAGTTGCTGTTTCTCTTCCTCTGTCAATGGCTTCTTGCTTTTGTTCTCGGACTCCTCCTTTTTGATTTCCTCATCTGTCAGCCCCTGATTGTTTATATTCACAGTAGGCTTAGGCATGGCTTTTGTCTGCCCGATAATCTTTTTAAGTTCATCAAACTCCTTCAATTCCAAATTGTCAAGCCTCATCAGCTCGTCATTATACAAGCTGTTGTCCTCAAAACCGTTGCGCACTACCCGCTCGACATAAGCTTTTTTGAGCTGCTCCAACATCTTCGGCACATCAAATTGGTTCATCTTTGAGCCTTCGATGGATATGACAGGGCAGAATTTAAGGAATTCGCCCATAATCTCGCGGTCGTTGCCACTGGCTTTTCCTGCCTTTGCTGAAATTTTGGCGGTCTCGGCTATCACTTTCAATGTTCTGTCTGGGGCGAAATCAAAAACGTAACATTGCTCCTTGACCCTTCCGTTGATGGTGGCAGGAGTCTGCACTCGGAAAATGGTCTGCATATAGCTGGACGCAGCTGTGTTGTACGAGCCCGACAGCATTAATACGGCGGTCCATGCTTTCACACTGACGCCCGTCGTCAGTCTGCCGCACGACAGCGTGATGGTGCGGGTGGCATCGGGGTCTTTGCCTATGGCTTCTTCCACCGCCTCCAGTGCGTCTCTGCTTTCTTCATCCTCATCACCGTCGCCGGCTACATTCACCACCTTGAAATGTTGGAATACGGGATGCGCCTGCAGCAAGGCGCTCATCGCTTTTGCTGCCTTCACTCCCGGCAACACCCACAGAGTATGACGGAAATTATTGCGGTATTCTTCATTGGCAAACGGATAGCAGCTGTCCTTGTCTTCTTTGGTTAGAAGATTTAAGAAAGCACTTACATCCTTTTCATGTACAAACGACCCACTTCCATTCACGCGGAAGAATTCACGGAAGTTGAATGCTACATCTTCATCGACAAAATCGCTGAGCAATCGTCCGAGGTCGTAGGTGTAAATGTTCATGGTAGGCAATGAGGCGTATGGATTCGGATCGCCAAAATGCAGCTCATCCCATGTCGCTTTGGCGCGCTGTTCCATCACGTAGTCCCAAGTGTATATCTCGTCCTCCTTGAATTCAGACAACAAATTGAAAGGAGTGCCGGAAAGACGCAGTATCTTGGTCTTACCCTTAGTCAGTTCCTGCATCACCGCCTTGCCCAGTTCCGTTTGAGTGCCTTCGTGTGCTTCGTCCACAATGATGCAGTCCCAGTCGGTGGCAAATACGTCATTGTTTTTGTCAAAATTGCCGCCTACAAGCTCAGAGCCACGCAAGTCCTGCATAGATGCGAAATAGACATATTTGCATCCTTGCTTAGCTCTTTTCTCAAGTGCGCTATGGCTGCTGCCGTTGTTCTTTGATCCGTATTCAAAGTCTGACCTGTCATAGAATATTTTGCCAAAGTCATCAAACCAGCCGCTGTCAACAACAGGGCGGTGCGTAAGAATTAGAGTCCGGCTGAAATTCAAATCCTTTACAACCTGCAGTGCCGATAAAGTCTTGCCGAAACGCATCTTGGCGTTCCATAGCATTTGGTTGCTTTTCTTGAACTGCTTCTTTGTTTTTTCGATGGCTTCGCGTTGTTCCGGGCGAAACACGATAGGATTCCTGCTGTGCGATATTTCTGCCGACGATAGCGACTCCTTGCCTTTTTTGACGGCGGAGATGGCTTGTTTCACAGTTTCAAGGTCGGTGATAAACCACTCGTTGGCTTTGTGTTCAATGTCAAATGTTTTTTTCTTGATACCGGAACGTTCCAGTACGTTGTGCACCTCCTTGTCGTTGAAAGCGTACGTTGCATTATTGCTGCTGTAGATTGCCAGTTCGGTGTATAGCAGCTCGTATGTGATGCCAGCCGTTTGCGTGTATTGATTGATGCGCTTTTTGGCGGCCTCGTTGAGGACTTTGCTGTTGGGTGCAAGTCCGAAAATGTCGTCGTTGTCGAAACTGGCTTCGCCCACTTTCAGACATCCCTTGTGTGCATCGTCGTTGATGCGAAACGCGTATATCAGCTTTGGTCTTAGTAAAGTTCTCATTTGCTGAAGCTATTTTGTTAAGTCAATGAATTTTATTGTTTTTCCCCTTTTCCCTGTTGCTTTGTCGGTGGCATGCCAATCTTTTATTCGGCAATAGTCACCATTGTGAATCGAATTGTCGCCAGTCGCGCAACCTTTGCATGGACATATCTCTCCGAAAATATTATTTGAATCTGGCTTAAATCCGCAGCTTCCGGGCACCACCCCTTTAAGTCCGTCCATTTGCCAAAGATTCCATGAAACGATATAGGCGATGTAAAGAAGCGACCTCGTTTGAGGCATTATTCCGAATTTTGCGTGGTAGTAGTCGATGAACGTATACAGCATATTTTCGCGGGCAATCAGCAGGCTGTCGCCTTGCCATTCGTAGGCATAGCAGCTTTTGAAGGCTTCTTGTGCCCACTTCAGCCAGTCTTCTGATGTCGTTGTGTTTTCGCTTACGATGCGGAGTTTGCGGTCAAGTATTCCGATGCGGTGCGGCAGCGGGATGGATTCTGCTGTGGTTGTGTCATAACGACTTGTCAGATATGGAGCTTCTCCGCAGGTGATTTCCAAGCGGACATCGCGCACATAGTCGCGCCATGACTTGCTTTTAGGGAATTTGATTTTATCAGGGCAGTCTTCCCAGGCATGATATGGCAATTCTCTGTTGAACACGTCTTTGCGCCCAAACCATGCCTCGTCAATCAAATTGTTTTGAGCATTGCAAACCCATGAAGGGGTAAAAACCTCCGCTTTGTCCTTTGTGCGTGATGTTTGCAAATCGAGGCGTTTTAGCACACGGGGACGTATCACGTCACCGTGCTCTCCGGTTATAAGCTCTGGCGTTATAGGTGAATCGTATCCATATCCTTTGCCAAGATGTTCATAGTCGGATGTGGCAAAGAAAATGTTTTGCTGAGTGTCTTTGGTGCTTTTTGTGTGGTCTTTGAGCAAGGCATTCAACAAATCTGGAGATATATTGTAAAGGGTGTCTTCCAATATATCTATCTTATTGTCCATTTCCGAATAGGTTCTCTTCATAAGTGAGGATAGAATGGAAAAGCGTTATCCATTACCATCCTTGCGACTAAGGTTTTAATCAGTAAAGCGAAATGGGAGTGCCTGAATATTTTACTCTGTTTTGTTTTGTTGATTGATTATTAAATGCTATTTTTGTAAGAAATTATCCTCACTTATGAAGTGAACCTAATTAGAGAGTAAGTCGTTAATTATCGAGACGTTGGCATTGTCGATTTGAGATTTGTCGATTGATGCAAGGTAGATTTGAGTTGTTCTTTCAGAATTGTGTCCCATGCCTTCGCTTATCACCGAAATGGGCACATTCTTGCTTCGGGCGATGCTTGCCCAGGAATGGCGTGCCACGTACATTGTCAGCGGATGCGACAACCCGATTTTTTGTCCTATACGTTTTAATGCGCCATTGATTTTCAACATCTCGTTTTTGTATTTAAACTTTGATTTGCATGGACGCAATATTGGCAATAAATATCCATCTGACAAAGAGGAATAGCGGTCTACAATTTGCTGCATGCAATTTTCCCAGCGAATTGACAATTGTTGTCCGGTTTTCTGCCTGCGGTATGTGAGCACTCCGTTGCGCACATTGTCTGCCTTGAGATTTGCCATGTCGATTGGTGACATTCCACGCATATAAAATGAAAACAGAAACATGTCGCGGGCAAATGCTTCCACAGAACCGTCGTCCAATGCCAGTTTGGCAATCTGTTTGATTTCAGTTAAGCTGATGGCTCGCTTAACTGTTCTTGCCACTCCGGTATAAGTGTGGCGGAAAGGCGAGCGTTGTGGAGTCAATCCCTTTTCTACAGCTCGATTGTAGACCGCTCTGAAGTTGCGTAAGTAAAATGAAATTGTGTTCATAGCCAAACCGCGTTTTTTCATGTCTGACTCAAATTCTTGGACAAAATGATTGTCCACATCGTTGAGCATCGCATCGCCGCCATGCCATCGCACGATGTAGTGCAGTGTCGATTGATATGCCTCCGCTGTGCGATATCGTGAAAGTTGTTGCTGCCGTTGGATTTCGTCCATAAAAAGACTTTCGAGAGACTGTTTTGACATTTGTCGGCGACACTCTTCTGCAATTTCATCAATTGTGAAATTCTTGTCGGAAAGTGATTGGGTTACCCGCCTCAGTAGTCTTAACTCTGATTCAAGCCATTGACATCCGCTGTCCCATTCTTCTGCGGTTGCTTTGTGTGTAGAGGGAACTTGGCGTTGTTTGCGGTTGGATGTGATGAGGTAATATACAGCTCCTTTCTTGCCGTTGATTTTTGATGGTCTGAATTTTGCTTTTATAGTTGTCATAGCATTGATTTTTTTCAAAAATAGATATGGATGAATGGTGATTGTCGTAAAAACGAGACTTTCATGACTCATTGCGTAAAAAGATAGGCTGTCTTCCATGGACGATAATTTTATACCGATTATGTCTTCCATAGACGATGAAATAAGTATATTTCCAACAGTTTCTCAAGTAAACTTGAATGTTCTTCACTCACCTTGCACTATCTTTTGATAAGATAGGCGGCATCTCGGCATAACATTTTCAAGTAAACTTGAATGTTCTGCTCTCGATTTGCACTATCTTTGCAAAATATGAAAGAGAAACAATTCAGTTGGCGCAAGAGGGCTAAAAGTTTTGTATATGCTTTTCGTGGCATCGTTATGCTGCTGCGGGGGGAGCATAATGCGTGGATTCATTCGGCGGCGGCGGTGACGGCGGTGACGCTCGGGCTGTGGCTTGGCTTGTCGGCGTTGGAATGGGTGGCTGTGGCTATGTGCATCGGGGCTGTGCTTGCCGCTGAGGCGTTTAACTCGGCGATAGAGGCGCTTTCCGACCGTGTGTCGCCGGGCTACGACGAGGCTGTGCGCCGCACCAAGGATCTTGCTGCTGGGGGCGTGTTGCTGATGGCTGTGGCGGCTTTTGTGGTCGGACTGATTGTGTTTGTTCCTAAATTGATTGACTTGCTATGAAACGTGTATTTGTGATTATATTGGCTATTGCCGCCGCGGCTATGGGTTGCCGCGCGCAGGAGGTTGTGGAAATCAACAGCACCCACCAGGCGGTGAAGCGCACTGGCGATGCTTTGCTTGTGGCTATGCCGCTGGCTACGCTGACGGCTGTGATTGTGGAGCGCGACTGGCAGGGTTTGAAGCAGGCTGCGTTTTCAACGGCCACCACTCTCGGAGCGTCGTATCTGTTGAAGTATACGGTGCACAAGATGCGCCCCGACCGCAGTGACAACCACGCATTTCCGTCGGCCCACACGGCGGTGATGTTTGCCAACGCCGCATTTGTGCAGCGCCGCTACGGCTGGAAGTTTGGCGTGCCTGCCTATGTGCTTGCCACGTATGTGGGCTGGAGCCGCACCTATGCCAAGAAGCACGATTGGTGGGATGTGGTGACCGGCGCGGCGATAGGTGCCGGCAGCAGTTATATTTTTACCCGTCCGTTTGCCAAAAAGCATAATCTTGCCATGGCTCCCGTGAGCGACGGCGAGCATTTCGGCATTACGGCTTCGTTTAACTTTTAATCGACAAAGATGATAGTATACAATACGACTTTCCATGCTCATAATGATGCCGTGGAGCGCTTTCTTGAATGGCTCCGCGCGGAATATATTCCCAGAGCCACCGTCGACGGGCGGTTGTCGGAGCCGCGGCTTACGCTTGTGCTCAACGCCGAGGAGAGCGACGGGCGCAACTATTCGTTGCAGTTCCGCGCCAGCGATGTCGACACGCTTCGTGCGTGGTATGAGGAGGTGGGCGACGACCTTGTTGAGGAGATGGCAAAACGCTTCGGACATCAGGTGGCTGGTTTCTCAACGCTTCTTGAGGAGGTGGATTTGTAGATGGAAAGACAGGCTGACTGGGACAAGATTATCATTGGCATAGACCCTGGCACAAACGTGATGGGGTATGGCATTCTCGGCGTGCGCCAGCGCAAGCCGGAGCTGATTGCCATGGGCGTGATTATGCTCAGCAAGTTTGACGACCGCTATATGCGTCTGCGCCGCATCGCCGAGCGTGTCACGGGCTTGGTAGAGCAGTATCTGCCTGACGAGATGGCGCTTGAGGCACCGTTCTATGGCAAGAATGTGCAGTCGATGCTCAAACTCGGACGCGCGCAGGGGGTGGCTATGGCTGCCGCTTTGGTTAAGGACATTCCGATTGCCGAATATGCGCCGCTGAAGGTGAAACAGGCGATTACGGGCAACGGTGCCGCCTCAAAGGAGCAGGTGGCTGAGATGTTGCGCCGCATTCTCAACATTCCGCGTGAGGCAATCGACCCGCATCTCGACGCCACCGACGCTCTTGGCGTGGCGTTGTGTCATTTCTACGAGTCGCAGCGGCCTGTAGCGCAGAAATCTTATTCTTCGTGGAAGGACTTTGTGGCGCGCAATGCCGACAAGGTGGCGAAGCATTAAAAAAGAGACCGTTTCCGTCGCGGAAATGGCCTCTTGAATAACTAATCACACTTTCAACACCGTAGGGAATTATAACTTATGCGTCGGCATCTTCGCCGATGAAAAAAACGAACTATCACACAAAACTAATGAGTCATTTCTTGAAATGCTGTCTTCTTTTTAGAGGCAACGTTTCAAGGGTGCCGAAGTGCGTTATCTCCATGTTTTGAAGCGACAACAATTGTGCCAATGCGCCGATGTGCCTCAAAATTGTTTGTAATCAATATGTTATAAACGAATCTTTGCGTAATCTGTTTCTCAAAGTGGGGAATTTTTCCACACGATGAGGTGTCGTAAATCCTCACTTTGTGTGGCGGAATATGTCAAAGTCCGTATTGCTTTATCTTGTTGTAGAGCGTTTTGCGGTCCACTCCGAGCAGTTGAGCCGCCTTGCTCTTGTTGTATTTTGTCTGTTGCAGGGCCTCGATGATGCGCTCCCGCTCCTCGTCGCTGTTGCGCAGATGCAGCGATGCCGGAGCCTGCGCTTGCGGAGCCGCCTCGTCGGCAGGTGCTGACGCCGGGGTAAGACCGTCGGCAAAATCCCGAGGATGAATCAACGTGTCGGCGGCAAGCAGAGTGGCGCGTTTCACGAGGTTTTTCAACTGCCTCAGGTTGCCCGGCCATGCGTAGTCCATCAGTATGCGCTGCGATTCAGCGTCGAAACCCTCCACGTTGCGGTCGAGCTCGCGGTTGGCTTGACGGAGGAAGAAGTTGGCGAAGAGCAGTATGTCGCCGCCACGCTCGTGGAGTGCCGGCATCTGCAGCGTGAACTCGTTCAGGCGGTGGTACAGATCCTCGCGGAATGTGCCTTTGGCTATTGCAGCCTGAAGGTCTTCGTTGGTGGCGGTGACAAGACGCACGTCGACATCGATTTCCTTGGTGGCGCCTACAGGACGCACCTTGCGCTCCTGAAGCGCACGCAGCAACTGCACCTGCACCTCGTAGCTTAGGTTGCCCACCTCGTCAAGAAACAGTGTTCCGCCGTTAGCTTCCACAAAGGCACCTGTCTTGTCGGCAAGCGCGCCGGTAAACGAGCCTTTCACATGACCGAAAAATTCAGATGCGGCAAGCTCTTTGGGTATTGAACCGCAGTCGATGGCGACAAACGGCTTGTCCGCCCTCTTGCTCTGACGGTGGATACGGTGGGCTACATATTCCTTGCCTGTGCCGCTCGCGCCGTTGATAAGCACCGACATCTGGGTGGGAGCCACCAGCGACACCATGCTGTACAGTTTTCGTGCCGCCTCGCTCTCGCCCTCAAGAAAATCGGGGTCGGAGTCGTCGGCGCTGTCAGTGGACGGTTTTTCAGCCACGTCGTTGTCGGCGGTTGAGCCGTTAGCCAAGGCATCGTTTATTTTTTGCAGCAGCAGGTCGGGCTTTATGGGCTTCGACACATAGTCGCTCGCGCCTTCCTTCATTGCAAGCACTGCATTCTGGATGTCGGCGTAGCTTGTCATGATGATTAGCGGGGCGTCGATGCCTTGCTCCTTTTTCCATGGCAGCAGTGTGATGCCGTCATCGTCGGGCAGGCGGAGGTCGGACAAAATCAAGTCGAACGCAGTCTTTTCAAGCAGTCGTTTGGCGGCAGTCACGCTGCCTGCTGTCTCTGCTTGAAACCCCTTTTTCCCGAGCCATGTGCGCAGCATCGTTGAAAAAGTAATATCGTCTTCTACTATAAGTATTGATTGCATTGTCGTTGAGGTTTTGTCCTTGTTGATGATTTCACAAAGATAGTCAACCACGCGTTAAAAAGCAACTGTCTTGTGTTAATTGTTGTGATTTGTATGGGCGTTTGCGTATTGGCGGAAGATATTTGCAAGAAAAGAAAAAAAGTGCGATATTTCGGTTGAAATTGTAAGAAATGGACAAAATACTTGAAATATTGAAAAAAGAGGGTCTGACATCGTTGGAATTTGATTTGACGGTCAGTCCTGAATTATATGTACGCACGCGTATTGAGCGCGGCGGCAATCGAGGAAGGGCATACTATTTTGTGCGTAGTGGCGACACTGCCGAAAGGGGAGAGGGCGCGTGTCCCGACGAGGCGTTTGCCAAGATTTTAAAAGAGTTGGCAGATGCGGCGGTGTCGGGAGAGCCTGCCGCCACCAGCCATCGCCTTGCCGTCAACGACGGTGGGCAGACAAGCGCGCTGACTGCCGGGCAGCTGACAGCTGTGGCGGAGTCGTTGGCATGCCACGTCGACGAGCTTTCGCTCCTCGACAATTTCAAGCCTTATATACGCTGACGATTATCGTTGCATGTCGGTCAGAGCTTCGAACGCACGCTCGATGATGGTGTCAACGCCTCGTTGACGGTCGGCATCGGTCATATCTGTCTGGCAGCCGTCGGTTGGCTGCACGCCAAACTCCGTGAGCTGTCGGTCGGCGTCGTAGATAGGCGCCGCGCTGAACCGCACGCTCCAGCCGTTAGGCAGTTCCGACGTGAACGGCATTCCGCATCCGCCACCTGTGGCATCGCCCACCACAACCACGTTGGGCAGGCTCTTCATTATCGACACGAAATTGTTTGCGGCGCTGTAGGTTGAACGGTTTGTAAGCACGGCTATCGGCTTTCCGGTCCAATGCACCCTGCCTTTTGCCGGGTCGATGTAGTAAGCGTATGGCTCGGAGAAATCGTCGTGTCCGGAGCCGGTCTTGTGCGAGATGTATCCTGCGAGAATGCGCTTGTCGATGAACCGCGCCACGAGAGTCTCAGCATTGGTGATGATGCCTCCTCCGTTGTCGCGCACGTCGATGATTAGACCGTCGGCAAGGGCGAGCGTTGCCAGCACGTTGTCAAGGTTGCCTTCGCCGATGCTGTAGGAGAACGACGGGTAGCGCATATAGGCATAATTGTTGTCGAGGATGCGGTATGTGATTCCGCTTGTGCGTCGGTAGTCGAAGTGCAGATAGTGTTCCTCCACAAGCCTCTCGTCGTAGTTTTGCGGGAATTGTTCCCAAATCCAGTAGCGCGACGTGTCGAATGATGACGACAGGTTGGTGTGTCCGTCTTTAAGTTCTTTAAGCATCTCGGAGCATACGCGGAAAAGCTCTTCAGAGGTCATGCTGTTGCTGATTTTCGCGGCATATCGGTCGTGCACCTCCTGCCAGTCTACGTTTTTGTATTGAAAGAAGCAGTAATGGCGGTCGAGAGCCGACCACAGCGCCTCGAAATTGCCTGTCGACGTGTCGGCAAACTGGGGCTCGTCGTGGCATGCCGTGAGGCTTGCAATCGACAGCAGCATAACCAATATGTTTAAGCAGACAGTTTTCATATTCAATAAGTTGCTGATATTATTTTTGCACGTTCAGGCATTGCGCGGCGCATGTCAATCCGCAGCGATTCCCATTGAATTCCCACCACGAGGCTATGTGTGGCGCGGCGTTGGCTGATGTTGTTTTCCCAAACCGTCGTAAACTCATTGCGGTATCCCAGGCGTAGCGACGACGTGCCGAAATGGAAGTCGAGGCATACGGTGTTGTCCATATCGAAACGGTTGTGCCAGAACCCGAAATTAATGGTGTTGCGATAGTTGCCGAGATACATCTCATAGAACGATTGGTCGTAGTCGGGAAGAAAGAAACCTCCAACCACCGGCAGCGTCGCCTGCCAGCGCACCGTCATAGGAAGCCTGCCGGCATTGAAGCGGTAAGCCGCCATGCCGCTTGCTCCGGCATAGAGGCGTATCAGCGGCGAGCACACATTGTTGGAATTGCGGGGATTGTAGGTCACGCCTCCGCGGAAACCGATGCCGGCGCCGGCATGCAGCGTAAGCCCCTGCGCCACGCGCCATCGGTGCAGCATGGCGAAATCCACATCTGCGATGATGGTGTGGAGCGAGTTGTTGCCAGCGGGGTTCGACGGATGGTCGTAGGTGAAACCCGCCTCAATTTTGTTTGTCCACCGCTCCGGGTTGAAGCGAGATGCGCGTTGCCTCTCAAATCCTATGCGCAGATGCATTCCGTCGTAGAACAGCGGGCTGAGATACGTGTCGAGGCTGTGTGTCGCGCCTGCGTCGATTGCCACAGTCACTGTGGCTGGACGCAGAACGGTGGAATCCTGCGGCTCCGCCTGTCCGCATATCGCAGCGGCAAGCAGCGTTGCCAATATCGACAGTCTCAGGCGCATCATTCCTCGGTTTCGTCGTCAAACAATCGTTGTTGTCCGGTCAATTCATCGCGCACGTCGTTCTGGTTGATAACGTCGTCGCCGTCCACGCTGTCCACATCGATATCGACAGCCGGAGCTTCAAGTCCTTCCTCCGGCATCTCGCGCGGCTCAATTTCCTCGATGCTGTCCATGTTGAAGTTTGTGACGCGTTTGCCTTTGGCTTTGAAGCTCTTGGCGCCGATAAATTCTTCAGCGTCGATTATGAGAGGCTCGCGGAATTCGTCGGCACCGCCGAAGGTCACGCGGAAGCGCGGGTATCGCTTGTCGGACAGCGTAATCAGTGAAGAGTCGGGGTTGTCGCCGATGAAGCTTTGCTTCTTCGATGCTGCCTCAAACGTGAAACGCTTGATGTAGGGGTAGCCCTGGTCGGCATCGTTGAGCACGGCTGTCCACACCTTGTTCTCCTCGAATTTCTCGATGAGCAGGATGTTGTCCTCATAGTGGTTGCCGGCGTCGAACGAAGATGTGTAGAATTGTCCGTTCTTGAGCACGATCAGTATCTTGTCGTTGGCGTTGAACTCGCCGAGCGATGTGCCGCGGCCGTCGTAGTTCAGACGCAGCACGTCGGGGTCGAACCACACCTCGCGGCCGCCGAGCGTCGACACTCCGCGCTCTTTGAGCGATATGCGGTGCACCTCGTTTTTCGTCACCATGTTGCCCATCGCTTGCTTGCCCTTGATGGCAAGGTCGGCAAAGTTTATGTCGAACTGCAACACCTTCAGGCGTGGTTTCTCTTTCAGAGTCACGCGCAGCGTCTCAGCCTCGCCGTTGGGGTTGGCGGAGAACCACCATATCTTAGTGCCTTTTGTGCCTTGTGTCATGTCATATTCCTTGTCGCGCGTGATGCCTATCACGGCGAAACGCTTCATATAGACCACGCCACCCTTGCCGTTCTGGTAGACAAGATTGTAGATTGTGCGCTGGTCGTTGCGCTTGAATACGTTGATATACAGTATGTTCTTGCCGACGTAAAGTTTGTCTGCCACTTTGGTAACTTTGTATTTACCATCTTTGTAGAAGATAATCACATCGTCGATGTCGGAGCAGTTGCACACAAACTCGTCTTTCTTCAGTCCGGTGCCAATGAATCCGTCTTCGCGGTTGATATACAATTTCTCATTGGCTTCGGCAACGCGCGTCGCCTCGATATTGTCGAAACTGCGTATCACGGTGCGGCGTGGATAATGGGCGCCGTATTTATCTTTCAGATGCTTGTACCAGTCGATGGTCACTTCTACCATCCGTGTCAGCTTGTCGTTGATAACGTCGATATGGTCTTTCAGCGACTGGATGTAGGTGTCGGCACTGTCGGCGTTGAATTTAAGGATGCGCTTCATCTTGATTTCAAGAAGTTTCAGGATGTCGTCGCGTGTCACATCGCGCACAAACGATGGCTTGAAAGGCTCCAGACGCTTGTCGATGTGTGCCACAGCCTCGTCTACGCTTTTGCTCTGCTCATACTCCTTGTCTTTATAGATGCGCTCCTCGATGAATATTTTCTCGAGCGAGGCGTAGAGCAGGCTTTCACGCAGCTCTCCGCGCTGAATCTCGAGCTCGCGTTGCAGCAGGTGTTTGGTGGTGTCCACACTGTGGCGCAGCACGTCGCTCACCGACAGGAAATGCGGCTTGCGGTCGGAAATCACGCAGCAGTTTGGCGAAATGCTCACCTCGCAGTCGGTAAAGGCATAGAGCGCGTCGATAGTCCGGTCGCTCGACGTGCCAGGCAGCAGGTGCACGATGATGTCGGCGTGTTTCGCCGTGTTGTCGTCCACCCGTTTTATTTTGATTTTTCCCTTTTCCTGAGCTTTGATGATAGTCTCGATGACGCTTCCCGAAGTGCGTCCGAACGGCACGTCGGTGATTTCCAATGTCTTGTTGTCGATTTTTTCGATTTTTGCGCGCACGCGTACTGACCCTCCGCGCTCGCCGTCGTTATATTTCGACACATCGATGAAACCTCCGGTAGGGAAGTCGGGATACAGGGCAAACTCCTCGCCGCGCAGATATGCTATCGCCGCGTCGAGAATTTCCACAAAGTTGTGCGGAAGGATTTTTGACGACAGTCCGACGGCGATTCCCTCCGCACCCTGTGCAAGCAGCAGCGGATATTTCACCGGCAGCGTCACCGGCTCGGGTTTGCGGCCGTCGTAGCTTACAGTCCAATCGGTTGTCTTGGGGTTGTAGACCGTCTCGATGGCGAATTCTGAAAGACGCGCCTCGATGTAACGTGGCGCTGCGGCGCTGTCGCCGGTGAGAATGTTACCCCAGTTTCCTTGCGTGTCGACAAGCAGTTCCTTCTGTCCGAGCTGCACGAGGGCGTCGCCGATAGAGGCGTCGCCGTGGGGGTGATACTGCATGGTGCTTCCCACGATGTTCGCCACTTTGTTGAAGCGACCGTCGTCGAGTTCCTTCATTGTGTGCAGGATGCGCCTCTGCACGGGTTTCAGACCGTCCTGGATGTGGGGCACGGCGCGTTCCAGAATCACGTATGACGCATAGTCGAGAAACCAGTTTTGGAACATTCCCGACAAATGCTTGCTTTTGTCTTTCGGAACCACATAAGTGGAGTGAGCCTCGGCGCCGGTTGAGGCGTCGTCGATTTTTTCAGAGATGTCGTCTATTTCGTCTTCTTTCATAGTTGGGTCAGTTTTTTAGGCTTCTGGAAATATGTTTTTGTCGTTAAAAAAGTAGGTTATTTACCAAATAAATACAATTTCAGAGGAAAGCCTCTGCAAAAATAAGAAGAAAATCGAGAAAATTTATTTACTTTGCACCTTAAAATAACGAAAAGGCGGTCAGCAGACCCCCGGAACATTGAATTTATTAGAAAAAACAAGATAAAAAATGGCACAAGAAGATTTGTTCAAGAAAATTGTGGCTCACGCCAAAGAGTATGGTTTTGTATTTCCGTCAAGTGAAATCTACGACGGTTTGTCGGCTGTTTACGACTACGGACAGAATGGCGTTGAGTTGAAAAACAACATCAAGCGCTATTGGTGGGACGCCATGACGCAGTTGAATGAGAATATCGTTGGTCTTGACTCAGCTATATTCATGCACCCGACAATCTGGAAGGCTTCCGGACACGTCGATGCGTTCAACGACCCGTTGATCGACAACCGCGACTCTAAGAAACGCTATCGTGCCGATGTGCTTATCGAGGACGAAATCGCAAAATTCGACGATAAAATCAACAAGGAAGTAGCAAAGGCTGCAAAGAAATTCGGAGAGGGTTTTGATGAGAAACTTTATCGTGAGACAAACCCGCGCGTGCTCGAGCACACTGCAAAGCGCAACGAGCTGCATGAGCGCTATGCCAAGGCGATGAACGACATGAACCTTGAGGAATTGCGTCAGATTATCCTTGACTACGGCATCGTATGCCCGATTTCAGGCACAAAGAACTGGACTGAGGTGCGTCAGTTCAACTTGATGTTCTCGACAGAGATGGGTAGCACTGCCGACGGCTCTATGCGCGTCTATCTGCGTCCGGAAACGGCTCAGGGCATCTTCGTGAACTTCCTTAACGTACAGAAAACAGGACGTATGCGCATTCCGTTTGGTATCGCACAGATTGGCAAGGCTTTCCGTAACGAAATCGTTGCGCGTCAGTTCATCTTCCGTATGCGTGAGTTCGAGCAGATGGAAATGCAGTTCTTCGTGCGTCCAGGCGATGAGCTTGAATGGTTCAAGAAATGGAAGGAGACCCGCTTGAAATGGCACAAGGCTCTTGGTCTCGGCGATGAGAAGTATCGCTACCACGACCATGAGAAATTGGCTCACTACGCCAACGCCGCAACCGACATCGAGTTTCTTATGCCGTTTGGCTTCAAGGAGGTTGAGGGTATCCACTCGCGTACAAACTTCGACCTCAGCAACCACGAGAAATTCTCTGGCAAGAAGATTCAATATTTCGATCCGGAGCTCAACCAGAGCTACGTGCCTTATGTAATCGAGACATCAATCGGTGTGGACCGCATGTTCCTTTCTGTTTATGCTTCTTCTTATGAGGAGGAGAAACTCGAGAACGGCGAGACCCGCGTGGTGCTTCACCTGCCGGCTGCTTTGGCTCCGGTTAAGGCCGCTATCATGCCTTTGGTGCGCAAGGACGGACTTCCAGAAAAGGCTCAGGAAATCATCGACTCTCTTAAATTCGACTACAAGGTGCAATACGACGGCAAGGACTCTATCGGCAAACGCTACCGCCGTCAGGATGCAATTGGTACGCCGTACTGTATCACTGTCGACCATCAGACTCTTGAGGACAACACCGTGACCATCCGTCACCGCGACACGATGGAGCAGAGCCGTGTTGCCATTGCCGACATCGCTGGCATCCTCGACAAGGAGGTGACAATGAAGTCGTTGCTTAAGAAATTGCTCTAAGAGGATAACTAAACCAATAGATCGGTTATGAAGATAAAAACATTGTGGATTGTGCTTGCGGCAGTGGCAGTGCTGATTGTGCCATTGCTGATTTTCGGCGGTTATGCAGCTGTCAAGTACAATACTCTTGTTGCTGACAGCAACGGGGTGGAGAACGCTTGGGGCAAGGTGCAGACTGCATATCAGCGCCGTGCCGACCTTGTGCCAAACTTGGTGAGCACGGTGAAGGGCGCCGCTGCCCATGAGGCGAATACTCTGCAGGCCGTGACCGACGCGCGCGCGAAGGTGGGAACGGTTAACATCACCGCCGACCAGCTGACCGAGGAGAACTTGAAGAAGTTCCAGCAGGCGCAAAATGAGCTGTCGGGCGCGTTGAAGTCGTTGCTCGCTGTTTCGGAGGCGTATCCAAACATCAAGGGCACGGAAAACTTCCGCGACCTTCAGACGCAGCTTGAAGGCACAGAAAACCGTATCTCAACGGCGCGTGTGGACTACACAAACGCTGTCAACAAATACAACAATTCCGTGATGAAATTCCCGGGCAACATAATTGCCGGAATGTTCGGATTTGAAAAGAAACCGCAGTTCCAAGCCGATGAAGCGGCTCAGACTGCTCCAAAAGTAGAATTTTAATGAAAAAATTTCCTTTATTGGCGTTGTTCCTTCTGGTGCTCTCGGCGTGCAAGCTCGATCCGGTGCGCGACGTGTGGGAGTACTATGAGGACTGGCGCAATGAAAACAATGCGTGGCTGGCACAGCAGGAGGCGCGCACAAATGCCGACGGCACACCTTACTATCAGAAGGTGGTACCGGAGTTTGACCGCAACGCCTATGTGCTGATTCATTACTTTACCGACCGTTCGGCAACGGAGGGCAACTTGTCGCCTCTGATTTCTTCGACTGTCGACGTGAAGTATAAGCTGCTTACGTGCAGAGGTGTCGGCGTCGACTCCACCTACTTGCTGACGTCGCCTGCCGACAGTGTTTACCGCTCTGTGTTGAGTGCCAACATCACCGGTTTCCAAATCGCGTTGATGGCTATGAACGTGGGCGATTCGTGCGAGGTGGTGATTCCTTACCAGCAGGCTTACAGCAACTCTGGCAAAGGCACGATTCTGCCTTACTCGCATCTGCATTATTTCTTGAAACTCAAGGATATATATAAGTATCAAAAGAAGTAACAGGCAATGAGGCGTTTGGTTGTTATCGCAGTGCTGTCGGCTCTGACATTGGCGGGTTGCAAGACAACGGAGAGCAACTATCGTGAGTCGTATGAGGCGGCGGTGCGCAGCCGCAATGCCGCGGAGGCTGATCTCGATAGCGTTGTCGAGCCGACAATCCACAACAAAATAATGGAGGCTTCGCGTCCGTATGTGCAGACCGTCGACGGCTGCTCGGCATTGTATCTTGAAGGCAACGTGTGGCAGGCGTTTGACGACGATGTAAACAAGATGAAGCGCTACAGCGTGGTTGTGGGTGCGATGCGTCAGATGTTTAATGCAAAATCGTTTTGCACGCGCTTACGGCAGAACGGGGCGAAGGCTTACGTGATTCAGAACGGGGCGAAGGACTATTTCGTCGTTGCCGAAGGATTTGACACGTTTGCTGAGGCTGCCGACTATGTGAATCACATTGACAAACGGCTGAAGATAAAAATCCCTTTGAAGGAGCCGTTCGTTTATCGCACAATACGCCTGTGACGGACGAAAACAAATAGTGAAGCCTTCAATGCCGCGGCATTGAAGGCTTTTCAGCAATAAAAATATGGATATGCTGAAATCATTGATGATAGTGGGGTGCGGCAGTTTTGTGGGCGGAGCGTTGCGCTATCTGCTGACACGCACGGTGCAGAATTGGTTTGACGGATGGATGCCCGCCGGCACGCTGGCTGTCAACGTGCTTGGCTGCTTGCTGATAGGTCTGTTCTGCGGACTGTCGCAGGAGTGGATGCCGCAAAGCCTTAAATTGTTTCTTACGGTGGGTTTCTGTGGAGGGTTCACCACATTCTCCACGTTTATGAACGAAAACATGCAAATGCTGCGCATTTCCGATGCCGCCGGAGTGTGTCTTAATGTCGTGGTCAGTCTTGTGGCTGGCTTTGTCGCTCTCTATGCCGGCTATCAGGCGGCGCGACTCTTTTGACCTTGCAAGAACGAATCACATGAAAGCTTGATTCGACACTGTGCCAGAACTTCCGTAAAACTATTTGGAGTGTTAGCGGACTGCAATAGTTGTTTATACATTCTCTTTTGCTATATTTGCACCGGATTTTAAAACGTGGGTTGGAAATTAACAAGTATATATGTCGGATTTCGTGCAGTGTCCAAATAGTGTAACGATTATCGGGGTAAAACTATGATTTGAAGAGCCGTGATTGTTGTGGTAAATAATTTGCTTGTATGGAAATTATTTAAGAAATAAGTGTTATCTTTACATCAACATGCAAATAATAAGATATGGTATTTCACTTGAATAGACTAAAAGTTGTTTTGGCAGAGAAAGGGCGAAGCAACAAATGGCTGGCTGAAGAATTAGGAAAAGGTCAAGCGGCTGTTTCAAAATGGTGCACAAATACTAGCCAACCTGATTTGGCTACTTTTGTAAGGATAGCTAATGTTTTGAAAGTAGACATGAAAGATCTAATTCGAGAAGAAAACTTAAATTCATAGAATAATGAAGAAAGGACAATCTACAAGACTTACAGCACAACACGAACTTAGTAAAGGTGTCGTGGGAATTTTCGGCGATGAAGCCAAATTACATGATATGACTGTTGGTGAAATTTCTCGTTATGTTTTAACTCATCTCACAGAAGAATATCCAAATTTGAAGTTCAGATTGCGCGATCATATAGACAAGAAGGAAATTAACGCTAAACTTCAGGAAGTTGATCCACAATTAGGGCAAACTCTCTTTGTGGACAATGCTAGTATAATTCCTGATGGCGGAATTATTGAAGTGTTAGATGATAATGATATTTGGCGTGTTGTCTTAGTTTCGGAAGCAAAACATCAAGGAAAAGATATAGAAAATATTGAGAAAGGCATATTAGTCGGAACCAAAAAGAACCAGGATCTCATGGCTGCCGGCAATGCAATCGAAAGGTCTTATAAAAATATATTTGAGATAGCAAACTTTATGTTAGCCGAATCCCACTTTCCCTATCTTTTATTCCTAGAGGGCTCTAATTTCTTGACACAGACAATTCAAGTTACTCGTCCAGATGGGAGGATTGTTACTCTTGAGTATAATTCGGGAATGTTGAATCGCCTTGATAGATTAACTGCAGCGAATTATGGTCTTCCAATAAACACAAATCTCTGTAAAAACAGATTCGTTCAGCATGAAGACAAAACTATCATGTTGCAAGCAACATCCATTTATACTCAAGGTGATGGTAGAGAATGGAATCCTAAGCATATGTTTGATGTAATGTTGGACGTTGCTCAAACATCGTTACAAGTGCTAGGGCGTGACTTATTTAAGCAATTAACAACAAAGTCGTAATCATTATGTCTAGAAACGCAAATAATCAGCTCCTCCAAAAAGCCAAAAAAGCTAAAAGCGATGAGTTTTATACACAAATATGTGATATTGAGCGTGAATTAAAGCATTACAAAGACAGCTTTAGAGGTAAAGTTGTATATTGCAATTGTGACGATCCTAAGGTTAGTAACTTTTTTAGATATTTTGTAGAAAACTTCCACGAGTTAGGATTGAAGAAACTTATTGCTTCTTGCTACAAAGAATCAAATATGGATCTATTCAGTCAAAATTGCACTTCTGAAAGAGCATATTATTGTGTATATTCAGGAGAAGAAGGTGGAGTTGATAAGGCTTTGAGTAGCTTAAGATATTTCAATGGAGATGGAGATTTCCGTAGTCGTGAATCCGTTGCGTTGTTACAGGAATCAGATATGGTTGTTACAAATCCTCCATTTTCTCTTTTCAGAGAATACATAGCACAGCTTGTGCGCTACAAAAAAAGTTTCTTAGTTATTGGTAATATTAACGCTATTACATATAAAGAGATATTTGAACTCATTCAAAACAATGAGGCTTGGCTTGGTGTAAATCTAGGGAGGGGAATATCGGGATTTATTGTGCCTAATCATTATGGTTTATACGGAACAGAAACAACACTTAACGAACTAGGTCAAAAGATTATAGCAACTAATAATTGCCTATGGCTTACCAATATAGAGATTGGGCAACGCCATAAAATTCTGGACTTAACAAAGGTATATGTTGGCAATGAAGACAAGTATAATAAGTACGATAATTGCGATGGGATAAATGTCAATAAAACTCAAGATATACCAATAGATTATTCGGGATTAATTGGTGTGCCTATTACTTTTCTGCATAAGTACAATCCGGACCAATTCGAAATAGTCCGTTTTAGAAAAGGAGATGATGGAAAAGATTTATCTATAAATGGTAAATGTCCATACTTTAGAATACTAATTAAGAATAGATTGTGTGCTAGATAGAAATTAGTAATTTAATAAAATGAGGATGATGTGATTAGTGTTTATCACATCATCCTCATTATTTTTTATGTGAATAAACACTTTATTTGTCCGGTGTCCAACCTTTGCCTGCCTCGAAGAAGGTATGCACAAACACCTTCAGAATCTTGAGGAATACCCACATAACAACCAGGCACTCAAAAAGCAATAATATCTTTCATAGCAATACATTTACAATATAATTTGCTGCAGAGATACCTTTTTTTCGGCGGATTCAGTAGGATGTTTGGTGTTTTTGTGGTGTTTTGTTTGGTGTTTTTGCGATACCGAAAATTTTAGCGCAAGAAAAAAATAGGGTTGATTCCGTTTGCAGGAGTCAACCCTTTTTCGGTTACTTTGGTTTCGCAAAAATCAGAAACAACCGATAGGCAAAGATAGCGCAAGTTGAGAGCAGAGCAACAAGCTTGCTTGATTGTTATGCCGAACCGCAGCCTGTCTTATTCAAAAAAATAATCATTTTAGTGGACGCTCTATGGTCAGGTTATAAAATTGCTTGACAAGTCAAAAATTCTCGCTTATAGCCGTGATGATGGAGGTGAGAGATACACCAAACGCTTCAACGGCTGGATTCATCTGTTGGTAATCAAAAGTCAGACCTTAAGCGTTATTTGAAAGTCCATCCTTGATACACGTTCGAGCGATACGGGCACAGCTCACCGGAGAATGTCAGCTGGTCGCTGCTGAAATTAGAGTTTACGGTAGCGCTGCAGCGGGTTGAGCCCTTGGGCAGAGTGAACGTCACGTCGGCGGAAAGGGCAGTGCCGGTCACATACATAGTGTAGTTCAGATTTCCGCGTTTGTCGTAGTCGATGCGTTTTTTTGTCACGCGTCCCTCCACGGTAAGTCCGCCTATGCCGTTTGGGCTGTTGACAATGCCTTCAAGAGCAAACTGCACAACGGCTGTGTCGCCCTGCACGAGGACGAAGTTGGTGGTGCGGTTCACGTTGACGGTGCGTCCGTGCTTGCCGCGAATCTGGTCGGCAGTGATTACAAAGCGTCCTTCCTCCACGGCTTTTTTCGCCAGTTCGAAACTGATTGAGTCTTCGATTTCTTTTTCGCGTTTTTTGCGTGCTTTTTCCGCTTTCTTCTGCTCTTTGGTCAGAGTCGGAGTTTTCTCGGTGGCATAGATGTCGTCGGTCGGTTGGTTGTCGGCGACAGCGTAGCTTGCCGTAAGCAGACAGCCGACGGCAGCAATGATGAGAATAAATTGCCTTTTCATAGTCTAATTATTTGGGGATAAATTGTTATTGGAAGTTTCTTTTGTTGAAGCCTCTGAACCTCAGCTTCACGAGCGGGATGAGGACAATCGTCAGCAGCGAGCCGCTGAAAATTGTGAGCATCATCATTTGTATGCAGAATTCGATGTTTGACGGCAGCAGTCCGCCGTCGACCATCACTTTGAAAGTCTTGTAGGTTTCGGCCATCTCCGGACGGCCTTTCATGATTTCCATCATCGCAGTTGCGGTGCGGTAGAAAAAGTCGGGGTCGGCGAAGTCGAGGTAGCAGTAGGTGGCAAGCGCGCAAATCATCGACGCTCCGACGAATATTGTGATGCCGAGCATCCATAGTGCTGAAAACGATGCGTCTAAGCCGTATTTGCGGTAGGCGGAACGCAGCAGCGAGAAGTGGAGCGCAGGCACGCAGACGAGCATAGGCATGGCGATGATGCCGAGCAACGAGTTGCGGTCGCTGAGAAACGACAGCACCGATACAACAGCCAGAAACAGACCCATATACACACCGTTATGGGCGCCTTCTCGATATATGTCTTGAGATTTCAGCATTGATAAATCAAGTAAAGAGTTGTAAAAAAAACGTTGGTTGCCTGTAGTAAATCAAGGTTGTTGCAGGCCGTTCCCATTGTTTAGGCTGCAAATTTGCAAATTTTTTCCTATGTCGCAAATTTTTTGGAGCATAAAACTGCGTTGCGGCATTAAAAAACATTGTCGGCGGGGTAGTTTTGTGCAATAGATGTTGTACCTTTGCAATGTCGTTCGCGCGACGCAATTAACATCTTGAAATCAGAAAAACTCAACAGATATGAATGTTGTCGACAGATTTTTAAATTATGTCAAGTTCGACACTCAGAGTGACGAACTTACCAATCTTACACCATCCACTCCGGGACAGATGATTTTTGCCCAGGCTCTTGAAAAGGAACTGCAGTCAATGGGGCTTGAAAACATATCGCTCGACGAGAATGGCTATTTGATGGCCACTCTTCCGGGCAACATTGACAAGAAAGTGCCTACTGTGGGATTCATCGCCCATCTCGACACGTCGCCCGACATGTCGGGACGTCACGTCAACCCGCGCATCGTGAAGGCTTACGAGGGCGGCGACATAGTGCTCGACAAAGACAGCAATGTGGTGCTTTCGCCTGCCGATTTCCCTGAGCTTTGCGAATACAAGGGTCAGGACCTTATCGTGACCGACGGCAAGACGCTGCTCGGAGCCGACGACAAGGCGGGTATCGCTGAGATTATTACTGCTGTGGAATATCTGCAGGCTCATCCGGAAATCAAGCACGGTGACATCCGCATCGCGTTCAATCCCGATGAGGAAATCGGACTGGGCGCGCACAAGTTTGACGTGGAGCGTTTCGGCGCCGACTGGGCTTACACGATGGACGGCGGAGCGATAGGCGAGCTTGAGTTTGAGAATTTCAACGCAGCATCGGCTAAGGTTACGTTCAAGGGACGCAACGTGCATCCGGGCTATGCCAAGCACAAAATGATAAACTCTATCCGCATCGCCAACCAATTCAGCATCATGTTGCCGCGGTGGGAAACTCCGGAACACACCGAGGACTATGAGGGATTCTATCACCTTATCGGCTTTGAGGGCACGGTGGAGGAGTCGAAGCTGACTTACATTATCCGCGACCACGACCGCGACCGCTTTGAGCGCCGCAAGAAGGAACTTGAGCATCTTGTGCGCAAGGTGAACCATGAGTATCCAGGTTGCGCATCGATAGAAATCAAGGACCAATACTACAATATGCGTGAGAAAATCGAGCCGGTGATGTATATTGTCGACATCGCAAAGCAGGCTATGGAAAATGCCGATGTGGCTCCGAAGGTGCAGCCTATCCGTGGCGGCACAGACGGCGCGCAGTTGTCGTTCAAGGGGCTGCCTTGTCCCAACATCTTTGCCGGTGGACTGAACTTCCACGGCCGCTATGAGTTTGTGCCGATTCCTTCAATGGAGAAAGCAACCGATGTGGTTGTGGAAATCTGCAAACTCGTGGCTCAACGATAAAGAAAAACGCTGTATGCCGCAGAAAACTCTCGTAGTGATTACTGGGCCCACGGGGGTGGGAAAAACGGCGGTTGCCATACGTCTGGCGCGTGACCTCGGCACGGAAATCGTGTCGGCGGACTCGCGCCAGATTTTTCGTGACATTCCCATCGGGACTGCCGCCCCTACATCCGATGAGCTTGCCGCTGTGCGCCATCACTTTGTCGGAATCCTCGGTTTGGACGAATACTACAGCGCCGCGCAGTTTGAGGAGGACGCGTTGGCGGTGATCGACCGGCTGTTCCTGACCCACGACTATGTGGTGATGTGCGGAGGCTCGATGATGTATGTCGACGCGGTGTGTAAGGGCATCGACCAGCTGCCCACGATAAGCGACGACGTGCGCCGCGACGTTGCGCGCCGGCTTGCCGAGGATGGTGCCGACGCTATGCGTGAGGAGCTGCGCAGGCTCGACCCCGTATACTATGAGCAGGTTGACTTGAACAATGTGAAGCGCGTGGCGCATGCGGTGGAAATCTGTCTGCAGTCGGGAAAGCCTTACTCGTCTCTGCGCACGGGCATTGTGAAGCAGCGGCCGTTCAGAATTGTAAAGATTGGTTTGAACCTGCCGCGGCAAGAGCTTTTCGACCGCATCAACCGGCGTGTTGAGAAGATGGTGGAGGAGGGGCTTGTCGAGGAGGCTCGCCGCGTC
>ENA-OOZG01000167-OOZG01000167.1-human-gut-metagenome-genome-assembly--contig:-NODE-167-length-56243-cov-5.853332_pt1 | contig 56243 bp, 61 predicted proteins | sample MGYA00241706_ERZ501384 | MGnify/ENA primary metagenome ERZ501384 (study PRJEB25962, sample SAMEA2042742) | human gut metagenome | biome: human gut; feature: human-associated habitat; material: faeces...
TAGCGGCACTTCATAAAGAGGTCTGAGCTTTTCTGCGCCTCGGTCTGGGCAATACCGCCCACATTCCGCATTTTCGTATACAAAAAAAGGTTCTTAAAATAATGCGATTCGTCAATGAAGATGCGGTCAACGCCCAATTCCTCAAAGGTGACCACATCATCCTTGCGGCTCTGGTCGTTCAGCTTGTCGATCTTGGCTTGCAGGCCCTTCTTGGTTTTCTCCATCTGTTTGATGGTGAAGTTCTCGGCTTTTTCTCGCTTGGCTTCGGAAATGCCCATCATGATCTCGTCGATCTGCTGTTCCAGAATGGCCCGCTGGCGCTCTACACTCATGGGGATCTTCTCGAACTGCGAATGCCCGATGATAACGGCATCGTAGTCGCCGGTAGCGATCCGTCCACAGAATTTCTTGCGGTTCTTGGTTTCAAAATCCTTACGGGTAGCGACAAGGATGTTCGCTGCCGGATAGAGCTGCAAAAACTCAGTGGCCCACTGCTCTGTCAGGTGGTTGGGCACCACAAAGAGAGATTTTTGACACAGGCCCAGCCGTTTGCTTTCCATGGCGGCAGCTACCATTTCGAAGGTCTTGCCCGCGCCCACCACATGGGCAAGCAGGGTATTTCCACCGTACAAAATGTGCGCGATGGCGTTGACCTGGTGCTTGCGGAGTGTGATCTCCGGGTTCATGCCTGAAAAGCTGATGTGACTGCCATCATACTCACGGGGGCGGTTGCTGTTGAACAGGATATTATAGGTCTTGCAGATAGCCTCGCGTCGATCAGGGGCTTTCCAGATCCACTCGGCAAAAGCGTCTTTAATGAGTTCCTGCTTGCTCTGGGCGATGGCCGTCTCTTTCTTGTTCAGAACGGCAATTCTGCGCCCTTCCTCATCGTATTGGTAATCAAAAATGCGGACATCCTTCAGGTTAAGTGTCGTTTCGATGATCTCATAGGCGTTGACGCGCTTGGTGCCGTAGGTGCTGATGGCCTTGACATTGCCGCGATCCGTGCTCTTGCCCTCAATACGCCACTCGCCGGTGATGCCGGAATAGTGGACCTTCATACCCCATTGCGCGCTGCGGGGTGTTCCCAGCGTTTCAAAAATAAACCGGCGGACATATTCGGTGTCCAGCCATGTAGCGCCCAGCCGGACGGAGATCTCGCTGGCGGTGAGGTCGGTGGGCTGCACCTGCGCGAGCGCATCAGCGTTGGTCTGATACTGCGGGTCCTGTTCCGCCTTGCCTTGGGCAACCGCCAATTTCTGACGCACATTGCCGGAAAGATACTCGTCAGCGGGCAGGTATTTCTCATGCCCGTCGTTCTCGCCGGTGTAAGCGGGGTTTAGGAACACCACGCCGGTCAACTCAGAAAACAGCGTTTCTTCGTCCTTGCCGGTGAGTTTGCTCATGTATTCCATATCCACATGAGCCTTTTCCCCGATGGACAGCGCCAGCGCCTCCACCGCCGTGTCTACCTTTTCAGCGGGCTTGTGGCTGCGGATGGTGCGCTTGGTGAACAGGTCCGCCTTTCTTTTTAGGTTCCGGTCCTCGTCCAGAATTTCCAGTGAACACAGCAGGAAGTAAGAGCTGTCCTGGTCAAACGCGATGGCGTTGCCGCGGGAATTGATGAGTCCATATTTCCGGGTGAAGGCATCGTAGAGGGTATTCAGCTTGGCTTGCTGCGCCTTGATTTCTTCATCGGGATAGTCCTCGGTCTGGTATTCCAGCAGCGTCCGCACACAGTCCCGCAGCTCGATCATGCCGCGGATTCTGCTCTCTGCCGTCTTGGATACTTCCACCGGATTCATGCGGCTGTTTTCGCGGTAATAGATCTGACCGTCCACCAGTGTATAGGAGAAGTTGCGGACGGCAGGATCGGCCTCGATGGAATGATCCTCACCCTCCAGTTCTTCCTCCCGGTCATAAGCGGTGATCTCGCCGTGGATATTTTGAACGGCCTCCGCCAGCAGTGCTTCCAACAGCTGCTCCGGGTACGGCTCACAGGTGGGCGTGGGGCCGAACGGCCCGGACACCATCTTCATCTCGCCCAGCACCATGTCGGGGTGGTCGATGAAGTAGCTGTTCATCTGGATGCCGTCCTCGTTGGTGGCAAGGTGTACCCATTCGGGTTCTATATCCACCATTCGTTCCCGCTTTTGGAGGAACAGAATGTCTGAAACGACCTCGGTTCCTGCCGCGGCCTTGAACGCATTGTTGGGTAGCCGGATGGCCCCCAGCAGCTCTGCTCGCTGCGCGATGTATTTTCGTGCGCTGGCAGTGCGCTTGTCCATGGTGAAGCTGGAGGTCACAACGGCGATAACGCCGCCCGGTCTGACCTGATCCAGCGCCTTGGCGATGAAATACTCATGGATAGGAAAATTCAGCCGGTCATAGCGCTTGTCCGGCACATGAAACTGGCCGAACGGCACATTGCCGATGGCTACATCGAAAAAGTTATCCGAGAAGACGGTCTTCTCATAGCCCTGCACCGCAATACTGCTTTTCTGATAAAGCTGTCTGGCGATGCGTCCGGAGAGATCGTCCAGCTCCACGCCGTAGAGCTTGCTGCCGCTCATGCTTTCCGGCAGCATACCGAGAAAATTGCCGATACCGCAGGCTGGCTCTATGTTCCTACTGATTTTGATACAAAAGAAAAAGCCCTCTCCGGGGCAAAAGCCGCCGAAAAAGGCTTGAAATAAGGGCTTCCGAGGTCATGCTCTGACTTTGGAAGCCCTTGTTTTATGTGTTCATTTGTCCTGCTGCCGCTCGGTAATGTGGCGGAGTGACAGCCTTGCGGTGTAGTGATTTTGGAATAATTAAAAGGTGTGGAAAAATTAAAAGGTTTCCGCAACAGCCCATCTGTCATTCCACATAAGAGACCGTACATTCCTTAGTTACAACTGTTCCTCAGATTTGTTTCAGTCCATAACCATGTTGCCGAACATCCATGCGATACCGTGTACGATGTTTCCCACATTAACTGTTCCATCATATCGGAGATATAGATTAAATGTAAAGCCAAGCGTCTCTACCACAATATCACAGTTCGGCTCATCTGATTTGGCTGATGGATTCCACTCCACATCAAGAACTCTGCCAGAAAACAGGATATGTGGACTCTGCTCAAAATGCTCCCAATCGTTATTCGCTGGGAATGTCCCCATTGGAATCATAGAGATGGATGCCATTTTATTTTTCTCGTCTTTGCAGTAGTCTTCCTCGGAATTAAAAATCCGTATATCGCTCCCCACACCACAAATATCGATGGCACACGAGCCTTCTTTCGCATCCGTGTATTCATCCGCATTGTCAATAAAGATGTTGAATGGTATCTCCAGGCCCTCATCATCACTGGTTTCTACCCTGGCAATTTCCCCATCTTCGTAATCCATAAAATACAGGAATTTCAATTTGGCCATGAGACACCGCCATCCTTCCTTCGAACCGTTTCTGGTAGTCCATGACAGCCGTCATATAGCGGATGTCATTCGAAAAACAGTTTTTATGTTTTGCCGATAGTATTTCCTCGTCATCGAAGATTCAAGTCTTGTATGTCCAACTTAGTGTTTTTGAGGTAGTGTGTAAACACTGTTTTCGCCGGCAAAAGACGCACTTGTATGTCCTCCAATCCCAGCCTTTTCATCATGGCAAGGGAGACAGAGCCCTTTTCGATAATTTCCGACATTTCTGTCGGCATAAGGAAACAGTTTTTTACCGTACCTATCTGGTGAGCATCCACAAAAGGCTGATAGACCAACTGGTACAGATACTGCTTGGTGATGGACTCAATACCAGGCTGACCGCGCAGCTTTTTATTATGTTCCAGTTGAATATTGTAGTATTTTGCATCAAAAATGATAAACTGACAGTGCCCATCGACATTAACGATTGAAATGAGGTCTGGGATGAGCGTGTCCTCGGCCTGCTTAACAAACGGTTCCCCGTTCGGTGCAGTTCCAGACCACTGCGGTTTATCAATCAAATCGATGAGTTTCTTATACCTCATATCGTGATATTGCTCAGCCAATGGTACAGGTAGTCGCAATCCACCAATCGGCTTCTGTAACTGATTGTCCAACACCTCTGCACATACTTTTTCCCACACCATATTAAAACTGTTCGTTCCGAACATGCTGAAGCAGTCCAGATCATCCAGGGCACTGCTGTTGGCAATGTAGGCATACAGCGTTTTCAGCAGAAGCTGTTTGCGAGTATTAAACTGGACATTGAGTTCCTTAATGATACGCTCCAGAACATACTCTTTGTCTCCAAAGTCCTCGATCTGCTCATCGGAAATATCTACACCCATGATGTCAAACAGATCTAACAGGTCGGCATCTCTCAATTCCTCCGTGCAACGGGTGAGGATAGACTCATGTAGGCGCTTGAAGAAATCGAAATCGTCATTCACACGCTTCATGGTCAACAATTCCGGGTAGTACGGCCGGTTGTTGCTTAAGAGGGTGAAAGTTTCGTTGATGGTCTTATCCCAAAGAATGTCACCGGCTCCGTTGGATTCGATGATGTCCTGCGTGTTGGTGTAGGCACCGTACTCGAAATAATCCTGGAGGAGGAACAGCATAACAGCCAGCATATTGAATGCGCTGCTGTCACTCGTATCGTTGTACATACGAATAATTTGTTCCTTGGAATTGTACTTTTCCAGAACCTTCAACACCTGTTTCAGTTCTGTTTTGGGAGCCGTGGTATCGAGCAGATATTTTGGATAGCATTTTAGCACACGACCCTCAATGGTAATAACGCCCACAAAGGTGAACACATAAAGATACTCATTTTCGCCGACCTCAACATCGGCGATTTCGATGTCCTCATCTACCAGATCGGTAAGATCCTTTTGGATGTCGTTTGCTTTTACTGCCTTCAACACGCCATATTCTTTCAGACGTTTCAGAATGTGAACAGTCTTTTCCTCAGAGCAATGGAACTCTTTAACCAGGTCTTCCTGGGTATAGCGTTTTTGTTCTCGTAAAAATACTGAAATCATTCTCCATCATCCTCTGGGACACTATCAATAAACTGGCTACTGATTCCCTCGCAGAAAATATATACACCCTTGATGTCAAATTCTCTGCAAATCTTGGAATACTGAGTCTTTGCCTTTTCGTCGCAGCCACCAAACAGCGTAATACGCTTCTGTTTTGCGGCATCATCAAACAGGTACATAATGACTTTGTTCTTAAAGACACGAGTGAAAACAGTGGGATCGATTATTTCACCTTCCGGCAGATTCTTTTTGGAAATGAAATATGGGCCCAGCAACTTATCCTCGTTCACTTTGTAGGTAAGTAGTTCGTTATTGATAGCTTTGCGGAGCGCATTCCATTCCACAATGCGGCGATAATCACCCTGACCGAGAATGACCTTTTTTCCAACGATTCCGGCTTCACTATCATCAATACCCAAGTAGGTAAAATCCCATCTGCGCTTGAAAGCAGTATCCATCGGAAATACACCCTGGTCAGCACTGTTCATGGTAGCCCAGATGAACATATTGTCAGGGATACGGATTTCGGAATAATCGTTGGGATTGCCACCGAGTTCTCCCGCCAGATACTTTTTGATGTCCTCAGATGCCTGGATTGGATATTCACTGACCTCATCACCACCACGGTCAAGCAACTGAAATACATCACCGAACACAGCAGCAACATTGGCACGGTTAATCTCCTCAATTACAAGCAGGAACGGCTTAGGAGCATCAGTCCTACTGTTCTGGAGGGCTTTTACATAAATGCGCATGAATGGCCCCGGTACATAGGAATAAGTAATGGCATCTTTGCCCTCGCTGTCTTTGCAAGGTACCGGCTTATATGTACCGACAAAATTGGCGTAGGAGTAATCCGGGTGGAAAGTTACACGCTCGCATTCGCCGCCATCTGCAAGTAGCTGCTCCTTTTCGTAGTTCAGAGTGAAACTTTTACCAGTACCAGGAGCACCGAAGAGGATGCGGTTCCGTTCAAAAGAGGATAGGTATCCCGTATTGAACTTAATCGGGATATAATCATCAACCAAAATTGGAGACTTCTCCGTTCCTCGCGACCAATAATACTTTTTATACAAGAATAGAAGATTTTCAGGTTTTTTTATCTCATAACATGTAGTTAAGTATCCCTCGTCTTCCGGAAGTCTATCGGATTCGTCAAACGAAGAATGCCACACACCAGATTTTTGATGTGCCATATCTTCATTCTCTTCATAAAAATATGGGGAGAGCGAATCTACAAAAGCTATTAATTGTGAACCATCCATCACAGTAATAACAGAAGTCGATGATGTTTCATAGAAAGCTTTTATTTCTCCAGCTTTTCTTGAGGCTGTTTTTCTATCGTTCTGATAGTAATGCTCTAACAGAGCTTCTGTCACCTTGTCTCTGTCAAGAGAGCCATTTTTGATGTAGTTGAGCAGGTTGCCTGTCTCTTTCCATCCGATGGCTATAATTCCCTTACTCATCCATTTCTCAGCATAGTGTTCAGACTCATCAGAAGAACCAAGCCTGAAGAAATGGCGGATTTCTCCAAACATTGCATAACAGACATCTTGAAAGTTAGGAGACATATAGTTTGTTCTCTTTTTAATAAGTGCAAGCTGCCCGTTCATACCATAGTATTTTTCACTTGGTTTTATTCCAAATCCGAACAAAATATGCTTAAGCCAATCAGTTACATACCAACCGATAAACTGGTCGGGAAAAATCATGTGCAAATATTTCTGCACCCATGCGTAGGTGGCAAATTTACCCATTAATGCGTTCAAATCATCATCCAATTTCTCATAAGCTTCGACAGAGTCGAGTGTTCTGGATTGAATCATCTCACAAGCACTCACAAGGTTGTCGCGGATTGTTTTACCAAATTGCAACGCATCTGACTCTGAAAGAACTTGAGGTGTCTTTGGAGCGCCAGTAGTCCATGACCCATCTTCCTGACGTTGAAAAAGACCGAACTTGAATGATGAGCCGCCTGAAATACTTCCAAAAGTGCGCTTCAACTTCTGATTAAACTCCAAATGGTAGCAAAGACTATCATTAGTTCCATCTGCCGTTAGGAAGAGGTAGCTTAGCAATTCATCGTCACTTAATTTTTTCAAAACGTCAGGGCCGAATTTTTCTTTGAAATCATTAAGCAGACTTGTTATTTCGTCTACAGGAGTATCAAACCTAACGGTGTGAGTCTTGGGATACTCCATAACCAAATTTCCTGCTCGTTCATATATCATAGCTTCGTCTTGCATGACTTAGTCCTCCTCTTTTAGTCCGCCTTAAGGATATATTCAATGCTATTATCATAATCGCCGTAATAATCGAACCAATCCTGTTTGAAATTTTCTTCCTTATATATCCAAAAAGAGGACGAGTCCGAAAGCCGCTTACACACACAATCTACTGATTTTCGTTCTTTTATCGAATATGCGGATAGGGCGATATTATTTCCATCCGAGCTGACATTAAAAAGTAGCGTCTGTGAAAGAAGTTTCATCCAATCCGACATATTTCTTCTTGCTCTCGTTAGTGGCTGAAGTTGTTGACCGCCATGCCGTGATGCTATGATGCTCTCAGTACAAAGTGAATAATCCAGCATAGTCGTACATCGTACTGCATATGCCTGCATTTCGTCCAATGATAATATGGGCTGTTCACCGCTTTCCCACAACTTATATAAAATCTTCCATATTAATGCCGCTGGTCTTATTTGGATATTGTAATGCGCCTGCAGTTCCGTAAAAGATTCATAATTAAAGTTTTCACCATAGCTTTGCATTAAGGATGGACTTAATTGAGACTTATGCCCGTTCGGGTACTGATACCTTAGTAATTGTAAGGTAATCAATTCTGGATAAGAAAGGTTTTTGTTCAAATAAGCCATCGCTATAGGCGTAAGCGTTAGTACCTTGGTTATTCTCGTAGAGTATATGAGTCCAAATTCGCTCAATATCTGCTGATAATCTCTCCAGGCATCAACCTGATTGCTATCTGCTCGAACATTGGCTGTAAGGATTCCGTTATTGACGAGATATCCGTTTATTTTCTTCGCATCTATAGTTTCTCTTTTGCATAGGAGACAAGCATTCAGCAGACCATCAAACACCTCGGCTTTTAAGACTCCGGCGTGTTGAGTAATTGGCCACGATAAGCCTTCATATGGAATATTAGGATACATTTTGCGCCTCCAACACTCTTTTTATTGCCGACAGTATTTCATATGCTAATAAAGGCGGCACGGCATTTCCTACCTGTCGATATTGCTCGGTTCTTGAGCCTGAAAACTCATACCAATCGGGGAAACTTTGTAAACGCGCAGTTTCTCTAACTGTCAAAGCCCTTGGCTCATATGGATGAATAAACGGTCTTGCGCCTCCTGCAGAAGAACCAATCATCACTGTACCCGATGGCATATCCGGTTTTAGTCTGTCCGAATAAGATCCGCGATCCCTTCCACCTTGGGGGACTGCTTCAAAACGCTTTCTTACAGCATCCGTATGAACTCTGATCACTTGATTTGGCAATCCCTCTACACTTTCCAGAGCATACTTGCTCGGCATCTTATCGGGGAGCTGATCGTGAAAAGGACCTGTTGCATTTGTTGGGAAAGAAAAGGATTCACACGATATATCAGGTCTAAATCCAACAATAAAAATCCGTTCTCTTTCTTGCGGAATGCCAAAGTCAGATGCATTTAATTTGGTTCTATACAATTGATAGCCCGTTTTGTTTTCAATGAATTCCAAGAGATTAGTAAAATCCTCTCCATGATTTACTGTCATCAAACCAGGAACATTTTCAAACATAAACACCTTCGGTCTCAACCCAGATACAAGCTCAAAATACTTTATAGTCAATTTGCCTCTTGGATCATCCAAAGACTGCCTTTTGCCCATAATGCTAAATGCTTGGCAGGGCGGACCGGCTATAATCAAATCTATATCTCCTTTAATATTAGCCAGGCTCCTGATTTTTTCAGCGGTCAGATCCATTGCATCATCGTTATATACAGAAACATGGGGCAGGTTGGCTTTTATTGTTTCTGTATATGTCGAAATGATATCACTCACCAAAAGCGTCTTGAAACCAGCAAAATGAGCCCCAAGATCAAGACCGCCGCCACCGCTGAACAGACTGATACAGTTATATTTATAATCAACTTCTTTGCTGAATGAGTTCAGCCTCTGAAGATATATGTTCGTTTTCTTTTCACTCAAAATAGTCACTCCTCCTGATAGCCAATTGCCTCCACAATATCCCTAAAAACAGACTCAATTACAGGGGGACAGACCGCATTGGCCAATTGTTTAGCTGCATCCGTTCGAGAAACTGCCGTAAAATCATAATTATCCGGAAATCCCATAACTCTTTTCATTTCGTTAACGCTCAAGTGCCTACGCTCTTTTGAAAGAATCGGAATATGTGCTCCACCGCCCGAGTTCAAAACTGTAAGGGTAGGTAAAGGATTATCAATTGACAATGCTCTTACGCCACTCGACCTCACCTGAAAAACACAATCACTGAGGTCACAATTTGCCGCGACACGCTCCAATGACTTTCTTGTCCGAGGAACATCAAACGACATTTCATCTATGGTCTTAATGCCCAGATAATAATCAATGTACTCATCCCATCTTTTGGTTATTGGGATAGAGCGATCGCCGTGAATGACGAAAGGTCGAAAAGCTGTTTTTTCTGTCCTCTTCTTTGTAAATTCAACTATACACTCTCCGTAAATATCCTTACGAAGGCCCACAATATAGATGCGTGAACGGCTTTGAGGGATTCCAAAATATGCACTATCCAATATAGCGGAAGATACGCAGTATCCAGCATCCGTCAGCTTTTCAGTAATAACTCGAAATGTCCTTCCTTTATCATGCCTTACCAGATTCGGAACATTTTCCAAAAATACTATTTGGGGCTTCTTTGCCTCAATTACGGACATCAGTCTAAAAAAAACCGTTCCTCTCGAATCCTTAAATCCAAGCTCTTTTCCTGCAGCAGAGAATGGCTGACAAGGAAATCCTGCGCACAGCATATCAAAATCAGGAAGATTAAATGGATTAATCTCAAAAATATCTTTTGAGTCAAAACCAATCCCGAAGTTCTGCTTATAGGTCTTTTCGCAACTGTCATCAATTTCGTTTGTATAAACGGGCTCAGCCCTTATTCCTGACGCCTCAATTCCAAGTCGGAAACCGCCGACTCCCGTACAGAATTCTGCATATCGAATTGGTCCCAACATGGTTCTACTTCCTCTCATTAATTCCTCACTCTATCTTTTGATGATGGGGATAAAGCATCGCTCTCTTCATCGTCAATAAATTCCATAATATCACCAACATCGCATTTTAGCGCACCGCATATACGTAGCAGAACATCAGTATTCACATTTCCGCCTTTTCCGAGCTTGGCAACGGATGTGGCGCTAATACCGCTCATCTCCCGCAAAGTTTTTTTATTAATCCCGCGGTCAATAAGAAGTTTAAAGAGTTTGTTATAGCTAAAACGCATCTGCATTACCTCCGTGATTTCTCTCTTTCTACATTCTACATAAATTACTTCACATCATTTAGGAATCCATATCGTGTTCCCGGAATCAATCCTTTGCCGAAGGTTTCAACGACCGCGCCATGCTTCTCGTATTCAAGGGAAGGGATATGGTCAAGGTTCTCTATAATAATAAGCTGTCCCTCGTCTTGATGATTCATGAAGTAGCGGTAAAGCCCAGCTCTCATACTATCCGGCATCCTGTCATCCACCCCATCATCGAAGCCGTGAAGCGGAGTATCAATGATAAAAATGTGAGGATCGAATTTAGCATTTAGCGCCAGATATTTCCGCAACATCATTATCATCACTGTATTAAGGTAAGAGCGGTAGCCTTTGCCGTGGCTCGTTCCTTTATCCTCGCCATTTACCTCAATATCAAACGTTGTGAAATTGAAGTGCGCTTGAAGCAAACCGTAATAATTGCATTCCTTAAGAATGGAGTGGGCATATTCAGACATCGTGGTGGCAAAATCATCCCCAAAGTAGTCCTTGGGATGATACTCTAAAGTCCTATCATTTTTCTGCTCGTTTTCTAAAGCAGTCAGATCGTTTCCAAAGTCCGTGGCATAGGCTTCAATCAATGCGATCTCACTGGCAATTCGGAGATATGCCTTATAAGCATCGACTGTGTTTTGCTGCTCACTTTCCTTGGGGCGTAGTTCTGTTTTAATTTTAGATTCGAGAGCATCACGCTGCCGCTTAAACTTATCAAGTTCGGCCTTGATTTCTTTCTTCCGTTCCTCGACATCTTTCTCCGTATCTTCAAGACCGGAAAGTTGAGCCATCGTCCGCTCCATTTCTACTTTGGATGCGGCAATATAGGATATCCGCTTACGAGGAGTAATCGTTCCTTCGCAGTATGGACATTTGGTGACTTGTGGAACTTCATGATAGGCTTCTTCTCCCTCGACAATGAGAGAAAGCCGTTGAATATCAGCTTTATACTGCGCGGCAAGCCTGTGGTATCTCGTCAAAAGAACATCGCACTCCGCAGCTCGTTCCTCTGCTTCCAGAATGGAAGAGAGAATTATTTGGCTTTCTGCAAGCGCACGGTCAATTTTTTCCCGTGTATCCTGCAATGCAGCGGTCGCTTGGGCTATTTGTGCTTCGACATCCGCGCCATCAAAAATGTGCAGATCTTGTTCAAGCTGCTCCTTGCGCTCCGCAGCATCCCGGATTTTCCGATTAACATACTCGGCTACAGCTTTTCGGCGCGCTTTCTTTATTTCCTTTTTCTCTTGGGCATCTGTCTCTGTAAAAGTCCTGCCGGTTATTAGATACAAAAGTGCCGAAAGGAATAGAGTGTTCTCCATATAGCGATGTTTTGGCTCTACAATAGAGTCAATATCATCAATTCGGTTTTCGTCTAAATAAAATACACGCAGCAAATTGCGCCAGGTAAGCCGCTTCTTTTCGAACCTTGCGTTCGTTACAATCATGGTTTCTTGCTCGATTCCAATGAGCTTCAGCCATACTTCGTTCAGAGGTGGATTCTTTGCTCCCTTACGGTAATTGACATCATAGGTGCCGCTATCTATACCGTCTATGGTGCTGGTCACCTCTACCTGATTCTTTCCCACATTCCTATGAAGAGTGACTTCGCCATCACGGTCATTTGATCCGACAATCATGGTCACGCCGTCATATTTTGCCGTTTCCTTAAACGGCTTGTCCACGGATCCACCGAAGATAAAGTCAATACAATTTGCCACGCAGGTCTTTCCACTGTCAGAGCGTCCCTGTATGATGGTCAGTCCTTTACCGAAGGAAACGCTGGCATCGCCCTTGGCGGTGCTTTTCGCTATAACTTTTTTAATGTAAAATCCCGCCATCGCGTTACCTCCTTAAGGATTTCGTTGATTGCCGACTAATTTCGTTGAACAGCTGGACATCGCTATAGTTCCCATACTTCGCAACCACAAGCCGCATCAGTTCTTTGTACCGCTTGGCATATTCTGATTGGAAACTCTTGCTCATGTTTCTTCCACTTTCTGAAGCGGAATAAAGGATGCCTGCTTCATCATCCGTGGCTATAACCAGCCCATCAACTACCAGATTCTTTATTGCAGTTTTTATAAGGTTCCGCCTTGCTGATAGTTCACTGAATGCAAAACCGTTTTCCCCATTTAGAGATTTATCTGCAACGCCGAAGTCCTCACAGTAAATCGCCATGAAGTCATAAGCGGCAATTCTGTCGAGTGTAATTCCGGCATTCGCCACATCAAGAAGTAGCACCACGTGGAGAGACAACTCAAAGGGCGTATTGAAAAGTCTGTTACTCATCAATGTTCACCCACGACTCAATCACACCGTCATTCACCAATATATGGCAGATACCTTTCTTCTCCAAATTACCAATCAGATTCCGCATCTGGCTGAGTACGGAACTGTCGAGCGTGGTACTTGTTATTTTTTCAAGGACGGCATTCAGCCTTGCGTAACCATCCTCGTAATCCCTCCAGTATGTGGTATTAATGCCGTGCCACGCATCATCCTTCAGTCTGCCGAACTCATCCTCTCCGTCATCGAAGATATCCCGGACAGACCGTTCGATACTTACTGCGCTATAATATGCCATACGCTGTTCCTTATAGTTCTCTGCATATCGCTTCGGAAGGGAAGGAACATCGTCAGCAGTAAAAGTCTCCTTGTTTAATTTCTGAGCATATGCCTCATACAAAGCACGAATGTAATCAAGTTCATGCTTGCCTACATCATCAGGGACAAGTGCCTGATGAATCGTTATGACCTCACCGGATATATGTAACTTATCGCCTCTGCGCTCTATTGTCGCAGGGGCTATATTTTTTAGACTTCTTCCTGTCTCCATGCGCTGATAGTTCAACGCAGTCACATCATCGGATAATCCCTCCGAACGGCGTCTGATGATTTGAGCCAGGATATTAGCGCAGGCCTGCCCAACTTCGGAAGGTTCGACATCGAATCCGAACTCAGCCAGCTTGTCCTTCATGTGGTTCAATGCATCGAAGGAATATGTATTTACGAAATCAGCAAACTTTGCCTCATCCAGTCGAGGCGTAAGTGCAGATGCCTTTTTCTGCGAAATTGGCAGCCTGCCACTGTAATATGCCTCCAGTGTGGATTTTCCAAGCCCATAAAGTGGATTCGGAGAATCCTTTTCCAATGCCTCATCATCCAGGATGGCATCCGTCAGAATCTTCACAAATTCTGCGGCGTTCATTTTTGTTTCGTAATTATGATGCATGAACTGTACAAGGTCGCAGAACTTCAAGTTGACACCATCCTTTCCAATGTAGGCATTTATGTAGGCAGATGTAGGCAAACCTACGAGTTTTGGAAGTCCTATTTTCTATAATGAAATCGTGATAAGGCAGAAGGAGCGCACAGTCTGTGCGAAATCCAAAACGCCTCATATCACATTATACCACGAGCAAACGCGATAATCAATATAAATTTGTGAACGCAAAACTTGTTTTCAGAATAAAGCTATTGATTTGCGTTTGCGAGTGGTGCGATCCCGCCCGACACCGCATCAGCTGATCACTGATGGCTCAACGGTATCCGGCGGCACAACTCAATATCACAGCTGCCTTTTGAGCGGGTTAGCTGCAATCCGAAACGGAGAACTCCGTTAGGACTGCGGTTAGGTTTTTACACCCTTTTTGCGGCAGCGCCCAGAGTCCTCCGTTTCGAGAAATCGAAAATCGGAGGACTTTTTATGAAAACCAATGCAAATCAGAACACATCAACCATCTACTACCGCCCACTCAAGCAGTGGATCGATGTCACCCCGGAACAGAAGCACGACTGGGAGCGGTTCGTAGGGACTACCCGCAAGGCAAAGCAGAGAGCCGGAGCCTGCTGCATCCCGTACAAAAAGAGCTACAAGTGCGACGGTATTTGCGACACCTGCGAGTTCCGCTGTATCCCGAAGGACGCTCCCCAGCATCTCTCCATCGACACTGAAATGGAGAACGCTTACGAAAACGGCGTCTCCCGCACCAGCTTTCTTGCGGACAGCAGGCTTACCACGGAGATCGATATCGACTCCCTGATCCTGAACGGCCTGCTCACAGAGCTTCAGTCATCCGACCCGGAAAGCTACGAGATCCTCATGGCTATTGCGGACGGGCTTTCCGAACGCGCCGGCGCAGAGCGGCTGCAGATGCCCCGAAACACATTTGTGTATAAACGCAACCAGCTGCTGAAGCGGCTCAAGGAAAAATTCTAAAATCTTTCGGCCAGCCCCTCCTTTCCTGTCCAGATGGGTCTGTGAAAGGCAACACAAGACGCCTTGGGAAAGGAGGGACCGCCGATATGAGTTACAACGCAAACCATTATGACGCCCGTGCCGACGAGGACATTGTTGATGTCCTGACCGCAATCAGCGTGGTGTCAAGGAGACTGGCAAGCAACCTGACCATCGCACGCCAGCAGAGCAAATCCAGGGAAGGAGGAAAATCACATGAGCAGAATGAGCGATATGGCGCAGACCATCGAAGAACTTCGCAGTGCTGCCGCTGCTATTTCGGATGCCGCTGACTGGCTGACGAAGATGTTCAGCGGAGAGCCGCAGGCAGAGGATGCTCCTGCTGCTTCTCCTCCTGAACCGGAACTGACGCTGGAGCAGGTCAGAGCCGTACTTGCGGACAAATCCCGCCAGGGACACACCGCCGAGATTCGCGCCCTGCTTCAAAAGTACGGCGCATCCAAGCTGTCACAGATCGACCCCGCACATTACAAGGCATTGCTCGCCGAAGCGGAGGTGCTGACTAATGGCAGTTAAGCACGCAGTCTTATCCGCTTCTTCTTCCGAACGGTGGCTCAACTGTCCGCCCTCCGCAAGGCTGTGCGAAGCCTACGAGGACAAGGGCAGCGATTACGCCGCCGAAGGGACGGACGCCCATGCGCTCTGTGAGTTTCGGCTGAAGCAGGCTCTGGGGATTCCGGCGGATGATCCCATCGAAAACCTCTCCTGGTACAACGAGGAGATGGAGGACTGCGCCGCCGGGTATGCCGCCTATGTATCGGAGCTTCTGGAGCCCGCAAAGCAGACCTGCGCCGACCCGGTCATCCTGATCGAGCAGCGAGTGGATTTCTCCCGCTGGGTACAGGACGGCTTCGGCACCGCCGACTGCATCGTCATCGCTGACGGTGAACTGAACATCGTGGACTATAAGCACGGCAAAGGCGTGGAAGTCAGCGCCGTGGATAATCCGCAGATGATGCTGTATGCCCTCGGCGCTCTGGAGATCTTTGACGGCATCTACGACATCGATTCCGTCCGCATGACCATCTACCAGCCCCGGAAATCCAATATCAGCGTGTATGAGATGGACAAGGCCGACCTGTACGAATGGGCAAACAGTGAACTGACTCAGAAGGCGCAGCTTGCTTATGAAGGTCAAGGCTCCTTCAGCTGTGGTGAGTGGTGCCGGTTCTGCAAGGCGAAAGCCGAGTGCAGAGAGCGCGCCGAAGCGAACCTGGCTCTTGCCCGGTACGAATTCCAGACCCCTGCGCTCCTCGCTGATGAGGAGATCGCCGGCATCCTGGACAAGGTGGACGCGCTTACCGCCTGGGCTGCGGATGTGAAGGAATACGCTCTCCGGCAGGCAGTCAGCGGCACGGCGTTCCCCGGATGGAAACTGGTCGAGGGGCGCTCCAACCGTAAATACACCAGCGAAGCCGCCGTTGCCGCCGCTGTGGAAGGCGCAGGCTTCGATCCCTATGAGCGAAAAGTCCTCGGCGTCACCGCCATGCAGAAGATGCTCGGCAAGACCCGCTTCGAGGAACTTCTCGCCCCCTACATTGAAAAGCCGCAAGGCAAACCCACGCTCGTGCGGTCGAGCGATAAACGGTCCGAATGGAATACCGCGAAAAATGATTTTATGGAGGAAATGTAATATGTCTACCAACACAAACAGAGTCAACAACCCTATGAAGGTCATCACCGGCCCCGACACCCGCTGGTCCTACGCCAACGTCTGGGAGCCCAAGTCCATCAACGGCGGCACGCCCAAGTACTCGGTGTCGCTGATCATCCCGAAGTCCGATACCCGGACGGTGGCAAAAATCAAGGCCGCCATTGAAGCCGCCTATCAGGAGGGACAGGCCAAGCTGAAGGGCAACGGCCGCAGCGTGCCTCCTCTCTCCGCGATCAAGACTCCGCTGAGAGACGGCGACATTGAAAGGCCCGACGATCCTGCCTATGCGAACGCCTACTTCATCAACGCCAACTCCGCAACCGCTCCCGGCATCGTGGACGCGGACCGCAATCCTGTGCTGACCCGCTCCGAGGTGTATTCCGGCGTGTACGGCAGAGCGTCCATCAACCTGTACGCTTTCAACAGCAACGGCAACAAGGGCATCGCCTGCGGGCTGAATAATCTGCAGCTCATCCGTCCCGGCGAACCCCTGGGCGGCAAGGCCAGTGCTGAAGCTGACTTCGCAATTGAAGACGACGAGGATTTCCTCGGTTAAGACAAGGGAGGTAAACGGCCATGACAATGTTTCAGACAATTCTGCTTTTTGCTGTTCTCGCCATCTGGCTGTGCATCAGCGCAGTCATTCTGATCAGCAGCATCCAGTCCTTCCTCTATGACCGCAAGCGCGAAAAGCGTGAGCGTGAACAGGCGGCCCGTGACGCAGAGTATCACGAAAACCGCATGAAGCTGCTGGAGAAATAAAGTACCAAGCCCCAGGGCGGCGGAGCGATCTGCCGCCCTATTGGGGTATGGAAGGAAGTGACGAAATGCAAACCTTATCAATCGACTTGGAAACTTACAGCGACCAGCCCCTTGCTAAAACTGGTGTGTATCGCTATGTGGAGTCTCCCGATTTTGAAATACTGCTCTTTGCCTACAGCGTGGATGGCGGTCCAGTGCGGCAGATAGACCTTGCCTGCGGGGAGAAAATCCCACCAACGATCCTTGCCGCACTGGAGGACGACAAGGTGACCAAGTGGGCCTTCAACGCCAATTTTGAACGCATCTGCCTGTCACGCTTTCTGGGCTATCCGACCGGCGACTATCTGGAGCCGGACTCCTGGAAATGCTCGATGGTCTGGGCTGCGTACATGGGTCTGCCCTTATCCCTGGAGGGAGCCGGCGCCGTTCTTGGGCTGGAAAAACAAAAGCTGGCCGAAGGCAAAGACCTCATCAAATATTTCTGCCAGCCCTGTGCACCAACGAAGTCCAACGGTCAGCGCACCCGCAATCTTCCAAAACACTCCCCGGACAAATGGCTGGCATTTAAAAAATACAACATCCGCGATGTGGAGACGGAGATGTCCATCCAGGCACGGCTCTTAAAGTACCCTGTGCCGGACAGCGTCTGGGAGGAATACCATCTCGACCAGGAGATCAACGACCGCGGCGTGGGACTGGATATGGAGCTGGTGCGGCAGGCCATTCAGATGGACGGGCGCTCCCGCTCGGAGCTGACCCAGGCGATGAAGGAATTGACCTCACTGGATAATCCCAATTCGGTACAGCAGATGAAGCAGTGGCTTGCAGATAACGGCGTGGAGACCGATACCTTGGGCAAAAAGGCTGTAGCGGAGCTTTTGAAAACTGCGCCGCAGCAGCTGCAAAAGGTACTGACCCTGCGCCAGCAGCTTGCGAAATCCAGCGTTAAAAAATATCAGGCGATGGAGACTGCCGTCTGCGCCGATGGCCGGGCAAGAGGTATGTTTCAGTTTTACGGAGCCAACCGCACCGGGCGGTGGGCAGGCCGCATCATTCAGATGCAGAATCTCCCTCAGAACCATCTGGACGATCTGACCGAAGCCAGAGGGCTTGTCCGGGCAGGCGGCTTTGACGCTCTGGAAATGCTCTATGAGGACGTGCCGGATACCCTTTCCCAGCTGATCCGCACGGCATTCGTGCCGCAGGAGAACAGGAAATTCATTGTGGCGGACTTCTCCGCGATTGAAGCCCGTGTCATCGCATGGCTTGCCGGCGAGAAGTGGCGGCAGGACGTATTCGCCGAGGGCAAGGACATCTACTGCGCCAGCGCGTCGCAGATGTTCGGCGTCCCCGTAGAAAAGCACGGCGTCAACGGACATCTGCGGCAGAAAGGCAAAATCGCAGAACTTGCTCTCGGCTACGGCGGCTCCGTGGGAGCGCTGAAAGCGATGGGCGCTTTGGAGATGGGGCTTCAGGAGGACGAGCTTCCCGCTCTGGTTTCCGCATGGCGTCAGGCGAATCCGAAAATCGTGCAGTTCTGGTGGGCGGTTGACCGCGCCGTGATGGGCGCCGTTACCCGTAAGACCACCACGAAAACACACGGAATCATATTCTCCGCCAGAAACGGGATGCTGTTTATCACTCTGCCGTCCGGCAGGAGCCTTGCCTATGTGAAGCCCAAAATCGGCGAGAACCGTTTCGGTGGCGACTGCATCACCTATGAAGGCGTCGGCGGCACAAAGAAATGGGAGCGAATGGAAAGCTATGGTCCGAAATTCGTGGAAAATATCGTCCAAGCGACCTCCCGCGATATCCTCTGCTACGCCATGCAGACCCTTCGCTGCTGCTCCATCGTTATGCACATCCACGATGAAGTGGTCATTGAAGCCGACCGCCGGATGTCCCTGCAGGCTGTCTGTGACCAGATGGGCAGGACGCCGCCCTGGGCAAAGGGGCTGCAGCTTCGCGCCGACGGCTACGAGACCGATTTTTACAAGAAAGATTAACGAGGTAACGCCTATGAGCATCAATAAATTCAACAGCGAGGGCTACTATGACCCTACCACCTATGAAGCCCTCACCAATATAGAAAAGGAAGAACGCGCCCTCCGCGCTTTCCGCCCCATCGTCTACATCTGCTCACCCTATGCCGGGAATGTGACCGCCAACGTGGAGAACGCTCGGAGATACAGCCGCTTCGCTGTGGACGCAGGATATATCCCCATTGCGCCCCATCTGCTGTTTCCGCAGTTCCTCAATGACGCCGATCCAAAGGAGCGTAAGCTGGGGCTGTTTTTTGGAAACGCCCTCATGAGCAAATGCTCCGAGGTGTGGGTATTCGGAGAGTACATCTCTTCCGGCATGGAAGCGGAGATCCGCAGGGCCAAATGGAAGAACTACCGTTTGAGATATTTTACAACTACGTGCGAGGAGGTAACCGACAATGCGTGAACTGAACATCGCCTACGGCAACAACCGGCAGGCAAAGAGGTGGGTCAACAAGACCATACGGTTTGACGATCTGAAAGAACGGCTCCGAGTGCCTATCCGCACCACCGAGTCCGCCGAGGAATATGCGAAGATGAGCCGCGCCCAGCGCGACACAGCTAAAGACCACGGCGGCTTTGTGGCGGGCGTGCTGAAAGGCGGCAGACGCAAGGTCGATACCGTGGAGAGCCGCTCGATGGTGGCGCTTGACGGCGACCGCATCGACGCCGCTTTTCTGGAAAACTATGAAACGCTCTGCCCCTATACCTCCGCGCTGTACACCACCCACAGCAGCACGGAGGAAAATCCCCGCGTCCGGCTGGTGTTCCCGCTGACCAGAGATGTGACCCCGGAGGAATTTGTGGCGGTGTCCCGCTATCTCGCTCAGATGCTGGGCATCGACTATTTTGACGAATGCTCCTACCAGCCCAATCAGCTGATGTACTGGCCGTCCACTCCGGCTAATGGCTCCTTTGTGTACAAGGAGACAAACGGCGGCTGGCTCGACCCCGACGCGATCCTTGCAAAGCATCCGGAATGGACTGACCCCACAAGACTGCCCACCTCTTCCAGGGAGAGCAAAGCGAATACCACCGCACAGCAGAAGGTGCAGGATCCTCTGACCAAAGAGGGCGTGGTGGGCCTGTTCAACCGCACCTATTATCCCATCAGCAAGGCGCTGGAGACATTTCTCTCCGATGTCTATGAGCCGACCGACAATGAGAACCGCTGGCACCTGATCGCATCCTCCAGTATGGCGGGCGTGGAGATTAAGGAAGATAAATTCGTATACAGCCACCACGCCAAAGACCTGGCTTACCTCAAGCTGTGCAACGCCTTTGACATCGTCCGCACCCACCGCTTTGGCGATCTGGACGAAAAAGCGTCCTATAAGGCGATGTGCGAGTTCGCCATGCAGCAGGATGAGGTAAAGCTGCTGGCGGCAAGCGAAAGAATGGCGGACGCCGAGACGGATTTCTCCGGCAGCGAGGATACCGACTGGCAGAAGCGTTTCCAGTACGAACCCCGCTCCACGGTGCTAAAGAACAACCTCCACAACATCACGCTCATCCTCCAGAATGACCCGCAGCTCCAGAATATCGTGTTCAACCAGCAGCTGGACGGCATGGAAATCAAGGGCGAGGTACCCTGGAAGCACCCGTCCAAGTATTGGCGGGACGCCGATGACGCACAGCTGATCAGCTATGTGGACTCCCATTACGGTACATTCTCCCAGCGCAACTATCAGATCGCCGTGACCAAGGTGGCAGACGACCGCTCCTACCATCCCATCCGCGAATATCTGGCGGCTCTGCCGGAATGGGATGGCGTTCCCCGTGTGGACACGCTCCTCATCGACTATCTGGGTGCGGAGGATAATTCCTACGTCCGTGCCGTGACCAGAAAGACCCTCTGCGCCGCCGTGCGCCGGGTGCAGGAGCCGGGTGTGAAGTTTGATACCATGCTGGTCTTAAACGGTCCCCAGGGCATCGGCAAGTCTACCCTCATCTCCCGCCTTGCCGGAGAGTGGTTCTCCGACAGTCTGAACCTGAGCGACACCAAGGACAAGACCGCTGCCGAGAAGCTGCAGGGCTATTGGATTCTGGAAATCGGTGAGCTGGCGGGGCTTCGCAAAGCCGAGGTGGAGACGCTGCGCTCCTTCCTTTCCCGCCAGAACGATATTTACCGCGCCGCATTCGGCAGACGGGCAACGCCGCACCCAAGGCAGTGTATCTTCTTTGGCACCACCAATGCCGAGTCCGGCTATCTGCGGGATACCACGGGTAACCGCCGGTTCTGGCCGGTCAAAACGCCGGGCGGCGGCATAAAACACTCCTGGGAACTTACCACCGAGGATATCAGCCAGATCTGGGCGGAGGTGCTGGTGCTTGTAAAGGACGGCGAAAAGCTGCATCTGGCTCCCGACTTGGAGACGCTCGCCAAGAGCGAACAGCGGGAAGCCCTGGAGTCCGATGAGCGTGAAGGGCTGGTGCGCGAGTATCTGGAGACCCTGCTCCCGGAGGATTGGGACGGCATGGATCTGTTCGACCGCCGCTCCTTCCTCGCCGGAGTGAACAATATTGGCCGTGTGGGTACGGTCGCCAGAACACGGGTCTGCAATATGGAGATCTGGTGTGAGCTTTTCGGCAAAGACCAGGGCAGCCTTGGCCGCGCAGAATCCAACAACCTCACAGCCATGCTCACCAAGCTCGGCTGGGTGCGCAAGGAGAAAAAGGAGCGCGTCAAGCCCTACGGGCCCCAGTTCGTTTTTGTTCCCGGCGATGTTCCTGACTGATTTTTCGGGAACGGAGCGAATAAGGAACAGTTCCCGACTTCCGGCAGTGTTCCCAGGGGAGACTCCGGGAACGCCGCCAGGAACACACCGAATGTGCCGCCGCAAGGCAACTTTACAGGCTTCGTTCCTGTGTTCCTAAAAAAGCATACAAATTGAAAATGTATAAAAAAGACTGTACAGAACCCGTAAATCACGCATATGCACGCGCGTAAGGATTTTCAGGTTTTTAAGAACACGGAGGTAATGACATGAACTTCTACAATTACATGATAAGAAACTACAAAACGAGTGACTCTCCCGCAGGAGATCTCGCAAGAGATATGGCGAGGGATTCCGAACACTTCCCCAGGAATCGTGCCTGCAAATTCAAGGGATGGCATGACATCATCCATAATCATCTGGTCAGAAGCGGCGCTTGTGATGCCTGCCTTGAGACCTTTAAGGAATGCTGGGAGGAATATGTCAGATGCGAGAAAAAGAGATTGAAAAGAAACTGACGCAGATGGTCAAAAAGGCCGGCGGCATCTGCCCCAAGCTCGTATCTCCCGGTTTTGACGGTATGCCGGACCGCATGGTGCTGCTGCCGAATGGACGGATAGGCTTTGTTGAAGTCAAGGCTCTGGGAGAAAAGCCGCGACCTCTGCAGCTTTCCCGCCACAGGCTTTTGCGGCGGCTGGGATTTCCGGTGTATGTGCTGGACGATACGGAGCAGATTGGAGGGATACTGGATGAGATACGAACCTCATGAATATCAGAAATATGCGGTGGAGTACATCGAGACACACCCCGCCGCCGCTATCTTCCTGGACTGCGGTCTTGGGAAAACCAGCATCACGCTGACAGCCATAGCCGACCTGCTGTTTGACAGCTTCGAGGTCCATAAAGTGCTGGTCATCGCACCCTTAAGAGTGGCGCGGGACACATGGACGGCTGAAGCGGATAAGTGGGATCACCTTCAGGATCTCATCTGCTCCGTGGCTGTCGGGACGGAAGCCCAGCGCCGGTCGGCATTGATGAGACGCGCTGACATCTACATCATCAACCGGGAAAACGTCCAGTGGCTCATTGATGAGAGCGGCATTCCCTTTGACTTCGATATGGTGGTGATCGATGAGCTATCCTCGTTCAAGAATCACCAGACAAAGCGGTTCAAGTCACTGTTAAAGGTCAGACCAAAGGTGAGCCGCATCGTCGGACTGACCGGCACTCCTGCGTCCAACGGTCTGATGGATCTGTGGGCGGAGTTTCGCATCCTGGACATGGGGCAGCGGCTTGGACGGTTCATCACCAAGTACCGCACCGATTACTTCACGCCGGACAAGCGAAACGGCCAGGTCATCTACTCCTACAAACCCCTGCCCTATGCAGAGGACGCCATCTACCGACAGATTTCGGACATCACCATCTCTATGAAGTCCGCCGACCACCTGCATATGCCAAAGCTGGTCAGCAGTGAATACACGGTTCAGCTTTCCGAGGATGAGCGGGAAAAATACACGGACATGAAACAGGAGCTGGTGCTGTCGCTGGGTGATGCGGAGATCACCGCCGCCAACGCCGCATCCCTCTCCGGGAAACTCTCCCAGATGGCGAACGGCGCAATCTATGACGACGGCGGCGAGACCATCCGCATCCACGACCGCAAGCTGGACGCTTTGGAGGATATCATCGAAGCCGCCAACGGCAAACCGCTTCTGGTGGCTTACTGGTTCAAGCATGACCTGACACGTATTTCGGAAAGGCTGCAAAAGCTGTATATCCCATTCTCAAAGCTGGATGACGCCGCCAGCATCCGCAGATGGAACAATGGCGAGTTCCCGGTGGCGCTAATCCATCCGGCATCGGCGGGACATGGACTGAATCTCCAGAACGGCGGCTCGGCCATCGTGTGGTTTGGTCTTACCTGGAGCCTGGAGCTTTATCAGCAGACCATAGCGCGGCTCTGGCGGCAAGGGCAGACCTCCAAAACCGTGGTGGTGCAGCACATCGTCACAAAGGGAACCATTGACGAACGCATCATGAAAGCCCTCTCCCAAAAGGAGCATATCCAGACGGCGCTGATCGACGCTGTGAAAGCGGACTTGAAAATCTGAGACAATCTAAGAAAATCCGTGCCAATCCGAGAATTAAAAATTCGGAGGTACGAATATGAGCGACATCACGATTTATGAGAACCTTGCGAACGCCATCATCCTGCAGGCCGTGAAGGACTACCGCATGGCGCTGAAAAGCCTGAAAGCCAACTCCCGGAACAGGACGGCGCAGGCTGATAAAGCCGAAATCGAGCAGTTCTTCCGTTCGCAGTGGTACTCGGCACTTACAGATGTGAATGGCGAGATGCTGATCCGCTCCCTGCAGAAGGAGGTGGGCGCATGACTGCCAAGGAATATCTGAACCAGGCGCGGCATCTGGACGCACTTATCAACTGCCGCTTGCGTGAGATTGACTACTGGAGGGAGTTATCAAGCAGCGTCTCTGGCAGCAATTTTGAACCGCACTACAATCCAAACAAGCCGACAGAAGCCCCTTTTGTCCGATGCCTTGAGAAAATCGACACCATTCAGAGGGATGTGGCGGAAAAGGTTGCGTATCTAATCAGCCTGCGAGACGAGATAAATATGCGGATTGATATGCTGGACAGCCATGAGGAGCAGATCCTTCTCCGCTACCGTTACCTTGACGGTTTCTCCTGGGAAGAGATCGAACATATGATGTGCGTGTCGAAAAGCACCGTGCATCGGGTTCATGGGTCGGCTCTTCAGAATTTTCCCGTGCCGGATTAAAGTTGGCACACTTTGAGACCTTTTGGGACAGTATGGCACACCCGTCCTGTGATATCATTACAATAGCGAAGTAGAATACAAAAACAGCCTTCATGGGAGCGTCCTGTGGAGGTTTTTCTTATGCCCCAAGGAGGTGAAGCGATGCCAAGGAAACCAAAGCGGCCATGCTCCTACCCCGGCTGTCCCAACCTCACGGACGGTCAGTATTGCAAGGAACACGAAGCAGCCGCCCGCAGGCAGTACAACAAATACGAACGCAGTGCGGACGTAAATAAGAAATACGGCAGAGCCTGGAAACGAATCCGTGACCGCTACGCTGCGGCGCATCCTCTCTGTGAGATGTGTCTGAAGGAAGGACGGCTGACTCCTGTGGATGAGGTACACCACATCGTTCCCATCTCTCAGGGCGGCACTCATGCCAGGGACAACCTGATGAGCCTTTGCCGTTCCTGCCATACCAAGATTCACCACGACCTTGGCGACCGGTAGGGCGGTCAAAATCTCTGCGGGTCCTGTACGCGGGCAGCGGCCTGGGGCCTCGTGTGCAAAAAAGGCGAAATCAAAAGGGTAATTAAGGGCGGCCGGCTGCGGCTGCACTATTTTTTCGAGGAAAGAGGTGAGAAAATGCCGACAAAATCCAACAACACAGGCGGGCGCGGCGGCGCGAGACCCGGTGCGGGAAGGAAAAAGTCTGCGGTCAGGGAGAAAGCCAAGAATGGCAATCCTGGCGGACGCAGGCTGGAAGTGCTGGATATTCCCGAAGTCGAGGGTGTCGATATGCCAAAGCCACATGAATTCCTCTCCGCCGAGCAGCGTGACGGGAGTACGCTCCAGGCGGAGGAGATATACACGGAAACCTGGGAATGGCTGAAAAAGGTGGGCTGCGCGGCAAAGGTGTCACCCCAGCTGTTGGAGCGGTATGCCATGTGCAGCGCCCGGTGGATTCAGTGCGAGGAGATGACCAACCGCATGGGCTTCCTCTCCAAGCACCCGACCACCCAGAAGCCGATCCCATCTCCGTTTATTAACATCGGCATCAACTATATGAACCAGGCGGTGCGGCTCTGGAACGAGATTTTCCAAATCGTGAAAGAAAACTGCAGCACCGATTACGGGGAGGTTTCTCCCCAGGACGATCTGATGGAGCGCCTGCTCCGCGCAAGGAAGGGGTGAAACCTATGTTTGAAAAAGTAAATCCGTGCCACCCGGATAAGGTGGCGGACCGTATCGCCGGCGCTCTGGTGGATGCGGCGTATAGGAAAGAGGAAAATCCCAGGATCGCCGTGGAAGTCCTCATCGGCCACGGCGTCTGCCACATCATTGCGGAGAGTTCCGTACACATTTCACTGGATGAGGTGGATGCTATTGTGAAGCGCATCGCTGGGGATCTCCACACAGACTATGTGGAAGTACCGCAGGACGGACGCCTCGCCGATAACCAGGCGGAAGGAATCCGCTGCGGCGACAACGGCATCTTCAAAGGGGTGCCGGTCACAGAGGAGCAGAAAGCCCTCTGCGAGATCGCCAAAAGTGTGTATCACACCTATCCCTCGGATGGGAAGTACATTATTGACGAGGCAAGGCTGATCCTCTGCCAGAGCAATGCGCCCACAGAGAAACTGAAAAAGCTATACCCCAACGCCAAGGTTAATCCTCTGGGCGACTGGACAGGCGGCACGGATGTGGACTCCGGCGCAGCCAACCGGAAGCTGGGCAGCGACATGGCTGATTCCGTGACGGGCGGAGGTCTTCACGGCAAAGATCTCTCCAAAGCGGATGTGTCTGTCAATATCTACGCATGGCTGAAAGCCCAGGAAACGAGCAAGCCTGTGCAGCTTGCCTGCGCCATCGGAGATGATATGGTGGACGGTGTTCCCTATAGAGAAATCGTGGAGACTGCCCGGAGATACATCCAGAGCCTTGGCGGGTTTGAGAAATTTGCGGAATGGGGGCTGGTGCGATGAAAACAACGACTGAGATGCAGCTTGTACCCATTGCCAAGCTGGTACCCTATGTGAACAACGCCCGCACCCACTCCCCGGAGCAGATCACAAAACTGCGCTCGTCCCTTCGGGAGTTCGGCTTTATCAATCCCGTCATCATCGACCGGGATTTTAATGTGATCGCCGGTCACGGCAGAATCCTGGCCGCAAAGGAAGAAGGCATCGCTGAGGTTCCCTGTGTGTTTGCCGACCACCTCAGTGAAGCTCAGAAAAAAGCCTATATCATTGCGGACAACCGCATGGCGATGGACGCCGGATGGGACGAGGAACTTCTGCGGGTGGAGATCGAGTCTTTGCAGGGCATGGACTTTGACCCTCTGCTCACCGGCTTTGACGAGAAGGAACTGGCCGACCTGTTTGCGGATGATTCCGGCAGTGAAGCCAGGGATGACGATTTCGACCTGACCGCCGCGCTGGAGAAAGCCTCTTTTGTAGAACGGAGCGATGTATGGACAGTCGGCCGGCACCGCCTTGTGTGCGGGGACGCCACTTCCGCCGAGGATGTGGCTCTGCTCATGGACGGCAGGAAGGCAAACCTTATCGTGACGGACCCGCCCTATGGCGTCTCCTTTAAAAGTGCCAGCGGCCTGACCATCCAGAACGACTCCATGAAAGATGAGGAGTTTTATAACTTCCTCCTCTCCGCTTTCAAGTGCATGGCGGAGCATCTGGAGAAAGGCGGCGCGGCCTATGTGTTCCACGCGGACACCGAGGGGCTGAATTTCCGAAAAGCGTTCATTGATGCCGGATTCCATCTGGCGGGCGTGTGTATCTGGGTGAAGAACTCCCTTGTGCTGGGGCGTTCCGACTACCAGTGGCAGCATGAGCCTGTGCTGTATGGCTTCCTGCAGAACGGCAAACATCCCTGGTACTCCGACCGAAAGCAGACCACCATCTGGAACTACGACAAACCGAAGCGCAATGCCAACCACCCGACCTCCAAGCCGCTGGATCTGCTGGGCTATCCCATCGGGAACTCCACCCAGGAGAACGCCGTAGTGATCGACACCTTCGGCGGCAGCGGCTCCACCATGATGGCCTGTGAGCAGATGAACCGTGTCTGCTGCATGATGGAACTGGACGAGAAGTACGCATCGGTCATCCTCCGCAGGGCCGTGGAGAACGGCATCCCGCCGGAGGATATTTTTGTGGAGAGAAACGGGGAGCAGATTCCATACTCCGATCTTGTGAAGGAGGTGGAGACCTAATGTCCCCTATATATAACCATAGTAGAGAGCCGGACAGAGTCCTCAGAGATACACCAGAGTCTCAGGCTTTGACTCTTGGCAGCCTCTTTGATGGCTCCGGCGGTTTCCCCCTGGGCGGCCTGCTTTCCGGCATTACCCCTGTGTGGGCATCGGAGATCGAGCCGTTCCCCATCCGGGTGACCACAAAGCGGCTGCCGTTTATGAAGCATTACGGCGATGTTGCAAAGATGGATGGTGGGAAAATCGAGCCGGTGGACATCATCACCTTCGGCTCCCCCTGCCAGGATATGAGCATTGCCGGGAAAAGAGCCGGGCTTGGCGGCTCACGAAGTAACCTCTTTTATGAGGCCATACGAATTGTAAAAGAAATGAGGTGTGCAACCGATGGAAAATATCCAAGGTACATCGTCTGGGAAAACGTCCCCGGCGCGTTCAGCTCCAACAAGGGTGCGGACTTCCAGTCCGTCCTCGAAGAAATCTGCTCGGTCAAAGGATACGAGGTTGATCCTGCTCGACCTGAGAGATGGGCAAACGCCGGGGAGATCGTGGCAGACGATTTCAGTCTCGCATGGCGGGTATTTGATGCGCAGCACTGGGGAGTCCCCCAACGCAGAAAACGTATCTACCTTGTCACAGATTTTGCAGGCGGGAGTGCCGGAAAAATACTATTTGAGTCCGAAGGCGTGTCTGGGTATACTCCGCAGGGCTTCCGCCCGTGGCAAGGAGCTGCCGGAGCTTTTAAGGAAGGCGCTGGAGCGTCAGGCTGCGTCTGCTTAAACGACCAGGGCGGCAGTCGCATGGATGTGACGGATGATGTTGCGGCAACGCTCCGGGCGGAAAACCACGGGCATCCTCCCTGCGTGATGGGAGCTGCCGGATTCTGCACCGAGCATTCCGCACAGGCGAGGGGCATCGGGTATGGGGAGGAAACCTCGCCCACCCTCCGTGCCGGGACGGTGCCGGCAGCGGTCTATGAGAACCATGGCCAGGACACCAGATACACCGGCCCGCTGGAGACGGCCCCTACGGTCAACGCCACCTACGGCATGGGCGGGAACAACCAGCCCTTTGTGGTGGAGACGCCTAAGACGCTGAAAATCCGCTCCGGCTGCGAGGGCGGCGGCAAGGGCGCGCTGATTCAAGACAACAAATCCGCCACTCTCGGTTGCAGCAACGACCAGACAGTGTTCGTGCCGAAGGTCTATGGTATCTGCTCCAAGGACAGCAACGCCATGAAATCCGAGAATCCCAAGAGCGGCTTCTACGAAGCGGAAACTTCCAGATGCCTGGATGCCAACGGCGGCAATCCTACTTGCAACCAGGGCGGCATGGCTGTGGTGGCCCTGCAGGGTTCCATGATCGGTCGGGCTGACAAGAACGGTCCCCAGGGCAGCGGGGTGAATGAGGATGTGTCCTTTACGCTGGATGCCGCTGACCGCCATGCGGTGGCCTACTGCATGACCACCGGCACTTATACCCAGGCATTAGAGGAACAGTCCCCGACTTTGATGGCAAGGGACTATAAAGACCCGCCTGTGGTAAACGAGACTGAGCCGGAATACATCGTCCGCAGATTGACGCCCACCGAATGTGCCAGGCTGCAGGGGTTCCCGGACCGGTGGTGCGCCGGGCTTGGGACAGACGAGCCGACCGAGGATGAGATAGAATTCTGGACAGCGGTGTTTGAGACACACCGCTCCGTCATGGGGACGTCCTCCAAGCCTAAGAGCCGGAACCAGATCGTCAAGTGGCTGAAGAATCCCCACTCCGACAGTGCGGAGTATAAAATGTGGGGCAACGGCGTGGCGCTCCCCAACGTCTATTTCGTGCTTTCCGGCATAGTGTACTACTCACAATTCCCGGAATTTTTGTTGTGACATATTTTGTGCCGGATTCGCTTGCTATTTCCGCCGCTTAGAGTGATTAATGTAGTACCGAAAAACAAGGAGGTACAGAGAATGCGAATTGAATTTCACAGAACAGGCGCGGAAAGGAAGGCGCTGGTAACAGCCATCGGGGAAATCCTGGAGGTCAGGCCGCAGTACAAAGGGATGCCGAGCGCCGCTTACGAAATTGACTACTTTACAGTAACGAAAGAAGGTACGCTGGAGTTTGATGACCGGGCTGACAGCGAGGAGGTGGAAAACCTGCTGGAACAGCTTGCCGACCGTGGGATTGTTGCAGCGCCGGCGGAAATGGCGCAGGCTTGGCTTAATGCAAGGGCGGCGGAATTATCCAAGAAAAGCGGAACCGGGCCACAGGAGGAAAACGTGGGGCTTACGGTGGAAATCCCGCTCGACAAGGTGGCGGTGGGCAACCTTACCAAGCTGCTGGAAGCCAAAGGAAATCTGATACGGAAAGCCCTGGGCATCACCGACCTTCGCATTGAGGTTTTGGAAGACCGGGTGGCGTTCCCCTGGTTCTCCCAGGTAGATGCGGATTCCGCAGCCGCCTACACCCATTTCATTTTCGCACTTTGCGAGATGAGCAGGAATGCCAAGCGGGTAACAGCGACCGAGAAGCCGGTGGACAATGAGAAATACGCATTCCGCTGCTTTCTGCTTCGCCTGGGCTTCATCGGCAACGAGTACAAGATGGAACGCAAGATCCTGCTGAAGAACCTGACTGGTTCCTCGGCTTTCAAGAACGGAGGTGTGGGCCATGAAGTTTCCAAGTAGAGAAATCGTGGAGCGTATCCTCCGGGAATACCCTGCCGGCACCCGTGTGGAACTGGTGCGGATGGATGATGCGCAGGCTCCGCCTGTCGGCACGAAAGGCACTGTCAAAGGTGTGGATGATACCGGCTCCCTCCTCATGCGCTGGGACAATGGCAGCGGCCTGAACGTGGTCTATGGGGAGGACATTGTGAGAAAGGTGGGTGACCGCCGTGCCGAATAACATTCTGAAGGACTTCTTCTATGGGAACATCAATCCGAATGAAAAGCAGTTTGACCGCAATTCGGAGTATGGAAAGGCCGCTGCCGGTCTGGCCGATGAAGAAGAAAAGCTCCGATCCATGCTGAATCAGGAAGCAGCCACAGTCCTCGATAAGATGATTTGCCTACAAGCCGCCATTGCGGGCATGACCGCTGAGGAGTACTTCATCGATGGGCTGCGGACGGGATTCCGCCTGACTCTTGCTATCCTTGATGAGGAGGAAAACGGCCTTCTCATGCCAATATCGGATGGCGGCAAACAGCCATAAACTACACAATATCTTGCGGTCATCTTTGTGTAGTATATTATCGGAAATGGCCTTGCTATTATCCTCTTTTAGAGCGAATATGTGTACACCGAAAGGGAAAACACACAGCCGCAAGGCAGAAAAACGGAGGATTTCAGAATGAACGAGAAAACAGCAAGGCAGATTGCAGAGATGAAGAACCAGACCATCGGGGTCGAGGTCGAGATGAACAGCATCACCCGCCAGAAGGCAGCGAAGGTTGCCGCCGCCTACTTCGGCACAGGCAGATACGAGAACACTGCCGACCGCAACGGCTACAGCACCTGGTCGGCTTGGGATGCACAGGGGCGCGAGTGGAAATTCCAGAAGGACGTTTCCATCGCAGGGCCGGACGAGCAGAAATGCGAACTGGTCACCCCGATCCTGACCTACGGGGATATCGAAACCCTGCAGGAGCTTTGCAGACAGCTCAGACACGCAGGAGCGAAAAGCGACGCCTCCAGAGGATGCGGAGTCCACATCCACATCGGAGCGCAGGGCCACACACCGCAGAGCCTTCGGAACCTCGCCAACATCATGGCGAGCCACGAGAGCCTGATCGCAGAAGCTCTGAAGCTCGACCGCAGCCGCATGAGCCGCTACTGCCGCACGGTAGACCCCAGGTTCTTAGAGCAGGTCAACCGCAGGAAACCCCGCACGATGGCCCAGCTCGCGGATATCTGGTACAACAGCAACGGCGCAAGCTACGGCAGGAGTCACCACTACAACGACAGCCGCTACCATATGCTGAACCTCCATGCTACCTTTACCAAAGGGACGGTCGAATTCCGGCTCTTCCAATTCGATGAGCCGACCGCAGAGCGCAGGGGCGGCATCCACGCAGGGCAGCTAAAGAGCTACATCCAGCTTTGCCTGGCCTTGAGCCAGATGGCAAAGGATGTACGGACGGCAAGCCCCAAGCCCCAGCAGAACGAGAACCCCAAATACGCCATGCGCACCTGGCTCCTCCGCCTGGGCTTCATCGGCGATGAGTTCGCAACGGCCAGAGATTTCCTGACCCGTAACCTGACCGGGGACACAGCCTTCCGGCACGGCAGAGCAGCCGCTTGAAGGAACCGCAGGAGTTAGCCTCCTGCCACCTTATCCCTGACCGCTTCGGCGGTCTTAAGGTGGTAGAAGGGTACCCCTTGCAGGGGCGGCAACCCCTCTGTCAGCTACGCTGACATCTCCCCTAACAGGGGAGTCTCCCTTCGGAAAGGATGGATACCATGAAAGAAAAAAGATACTACATTGCTTACGGCAGCAACCTGAATGTCGGGCAGATGCGGATGCGCTGTCCCCACGCCACGATCCTCGGCACGTCCAACCTGAAGGGCTGGGAACTGCTTTTTAAGGGGAGTAAGACCGGCTCCTACCTGACCATCGAGGAATGCGAAGGCAGCATGGTTCCCGTGGTGATCTGGGAGGTAACGGCAACCGATGAAGCCGCTCTCGACCGCTACGAAGGATTTCCCAACTTTTACTACAAAAGGGACATCCGGCTTCAGTACAAAGGCATCCGCACGGGAAAGCGCAGGACGGTGACGGCCTTTGCTTACATCATGCATGAGAACAGGCAGATTGGGGTTCCGAGCAATTTCTATATGAGGACGTGTCTGGAAGGGTACACCACCTTCCATTTTAACAAGAATATTCTGATTGATGCTTACAATAAATGTTTGGAGGTATGCGGCTATGAAGAATAATATCACGAGAATGGCGGTCTGCCCGCTTTGCGGCAGGGTCTACCACGGCGCTCCGGCGCTTTCGCGGGAGGACAACGAAACGCTCATCTGCCCGGACTGCGGTACCAGGCAGGCGCTCCAGTCCATCGGTGTGGACAGTGCCGAGCAGGAGCAGATCATCGAGACGATCCACCGCCACACGCGGGGGTAAGATACACAATTTGTTCCTCTGATCTTTGTGCAGATTATGGCTCGGAATTGACTTGATAATATGTGCTTTTAGAGCGAATATGTACACACCGAAAGGGAAATGAAGAAAATGGAGGACGAAGACCATGACAATCAACGAAGCAATGAAAAAGTACCGGCTGCCGAACCCCACCACAACCGAGGATTTGGAGATGCGCTTCTCCGGCATGGACGGCAAGGTGCTGAATTTTGGAGACAAGGTTCTCCTCGCCGGATACTACTACAATGGACGGAACAAGCCCTGCTACTTTGGCGCGGCATACGAGTTCCTGACCGATTACCACACCTGCGAAGGGATGATCGGGCTGAGAGCCGCCAGTGGGATTGAGTTTGAGGATGACGGTCACGCCATCGCCTGGGCGATGCAGCAGTAAACAACAGAAAACAACCTGAGATCGAACCACATGGCTCTTTCTCGCATACAGAACCATTTTGGAAGTCGCAGCGATGCGGCTTATTTTTATGCCATTCGGGAGGTGGTGCCTATGCGAAAACTGAAGAAATACAAGCCTACCAGGTTTATGGCGAAAACCTCGCACTACGATAAGGACGCCGCCGATTATGCGGTCATGTTCATCGAGTCCCTCTGCCACACGAAAGGCACATGGGCCGGAAAGCCCTTCGAGCTAATTGACTGGCAGGAACAGATCATCCGTGATCTGTTTGGCGTATTAAAGCCCAACGGCTATCGGCAGTTCAATACGGCGTACATCGAGATACCGAAGAAACAGGGCAAGTCGGAGCTTGCCGCCGCTGTGGCGCTCCTGCTCCTGTGCGGGGACGGCGAGGAACGTGCCGAGGTATATGGATGCGCCGCTGACCGCAACCAGGCAAAGATCGTCTTTGATGTGGCGGTGGATATGGTGCGGTTCTGCCCGGCGCTCTCCAAGCGTGTAAAAATACTGGAATCCCAGAAGAAGATCACCTACCTGCCTACCAATTCCTCCTACCAGGTTTTGTCGGCAGACGTGGCAAACAAGCACGGCTTTAATACCCACGGCGTGATCTTTGATGAGCTGCACACTCAGCCCAACCGAAAGCTCTTTGACGTTATGCTCCAGGGTTCCGGGGACGCCAGGATGCAGCCGCTGTATTTCCTGATTACTACAGCGGGTAACGATACCAACTCCATCTGCTATGAGGTGCATCAAAAGGCCATCGACATTGCGGAAGGCAGGAAGGTCGATCCCACCTTCTACTCCGTCATTTACGGTGCTGCCGAGGATGAGGACTGGACGGACCCCAAGGTCTGGAAGAAGGCAAACCCCTCCCTTGGCATCACGGTAGGCATCGACAAGGTCAAAGCCGCCTGTGAATCTGCCCAGCAGAATCCTGGCGAGGAGAACGCTTTCCGGCAGCTCCGGCTGAACCAGTGGGTGAAGCAGTCTGTCCGCTGGATGCCGATGGACAAGTGGGACGCCTGCGCCTTTCTGGTTTCCGAGGACGACCTGGAAGGACGTATCTGCTACGGCGGGCTGGATCTTTCATCCACCACGGACATCACAGCTTTCGTGCTGGTGTTCCCGCCGCTGGATGAGGAGGATAAATACTACATCCTGCCATATTTTTGGATACCGGAGGAAACGCTTGATCTCCGTGTCCGGCGCGACCATGTACCCTATGACCTGTGGGAGCGCCAGGGGACGCTGATGACCACGGAAGGCAACGTGGTCCATTACGGCTACATCGAGAAATTCATCGAAAGGCTCGGTGAGAAGTTTAACATCCGGGAGATTGCCTTTGACCGCTGGGGCGCTGTGCAGATGGTGCAGAACCTGGAGGGCATGGGCTTTACGGTAGTCCCCTTCGGGCAGGGCTTTAAGGATATGTCCCCGCCGACCAAGGAACTGATGAAGCTGGTGCTGGAGGAGAAAATCGCCCATGGCGGCCACCCCGTCCTCCGCTGGATGATGGACAACATCTACATCCGCACCGACCCGGCGGGGAACATCAAGCCGGACAAGGAAAAATCCACGGAGAAGATTGACGGCGCGATTGCCACCATCATGGGGCTTGACCGGGCGATTCGCTGTGGCAACGATACAGGTGCTTCGGTCTATGACAGCCGGGGCCTTTTGTTTATCTGAAAGGACGGTGATTCGATATGGGTATCTTTTCCGGGCTTTTCCGTTCCAGGGATAAGCCCCAGAACCGTACCACGGGCAGCGCCTACAGCTTTTTCTTTGGCAGCAGCTCGGCGGGCAAACGGGTCAATGAACGCTCCGCCATGCAGATGACGGCGGTGTGCTCCTGCGTCCGCATCCTGGCGGAAGCGGTGGCAGGTCTGCCGCTGCACCTCTACCGTTACAAGGAGGACGGCGGCAAGGAGAAAGCCATTGACCATCCGCTGTATCTGCTCCTGCATGACGAGCCAAACCCGGAGATGAGTTCCTTCGTATTCCGGGAAACGCTCATGACGCACCTGCTCCTGTGGGGCAACGCCTACGCCCAGATCATCCGAAACGGCAAGGGCGAAGTGATCGCCCTCTATCCCCTGATGCCGGACCGGATGACGGTGGATCGTGACAGCAAGGGACAGCTTTATTACGAATACACCGTCAGCATGGATGACGCACCTACGGTCAAAGGCGGTCTTGTCCGGCTGCATCCCTCCGATGTGCTGCACATCCCAGGGCTTGGCTTTGACGGGCTGGTGGGCTATTCCCCCATCGCTATGGCGAAGAACGCCATCGGCATGGCGATTGCCTGTGAGGAATACGGGGCGAAGTTCTTTGCTAACGGTGCGGCTCCCGGCGGCGTGCTGGAGCATCCTGGGACAATCAAAGACCCTCAGCGGGTACGGGAGAGCTGGCAGTCCACCTTCGGCGGCAGCGGCAACAGCAATAAGATCGCCGTGCTGGAGGAGGGCATGAAATACACGCCCATCGGCATCTCGCCGGAGCAGGCGCAGTTTTTGGAAACCAGAAAATTTCAAATCAATGAGATCGCCCGGATCTTCCGGGTACCGCCCCACATGGTAGGCGACCTGGAAAAATCCAGCTTCTCCAACATCGAGCAGCAGTCGCTGGAGTTCGTGAAATACACGCTGGAACCCTGGCTGGTGCGCTGGGAGCAGTCTGTCCAGCGGACGCTCTTTTCCCCGGAAGAAAAGAAACGGTATTTTGCCAAGTTCAACGTGGACGGGCTGCTCCGTGGTGATTATGCCAGCAGGATGACCGGCTACGCTACGGCAAGGCAGAACGGCTGGATGAGCGCCAACGACATCCGGGAACTGGAGAACATGGACCGCATCCCCGCCGAGGAAGGCGGCGACCTGTACCTGATCAACGGCAATATGCTCCCGCTTGGAAACGCCGGGGCTTTTGCAAATACCGAAGTTAGTGATGACGGAAAGGAGGAAAACCCCGATGAAGAAATTCTGGAAATGGAAGAACCAGGCGGAGACGGAGACAGCTCCGGCGGAACGGACGCTGTTCCTGAACGGCACTATCGCCGAGGAAAGCTGGTTTGACGATGACGTCACGCCCCAGCTTTTCAAGGAGGAACTGATGGCTGGGGACGGGGACATCACGGTCTGGATCAACAGCCCCGGCGGCGACTGCGTGGCGGCGGCCCAGATCTATAACATGCTGATGGATTATCCGTACAACGTCACGGTCAAGATTGACGGCATCGCCGCCAGCGCCGCCTCGGTTATTGCGATGGCTGGCACGAAGGTGCTGGTATCGCCGGTGTCCATGATGATGATCCACAATCCCATGACGGTGGCGATGGGCGATACCGCAGAAATGCAGAAAGCCATCGAGATGCTCTCCAGCGTCAAGGATTCCATCATTAACGCCTACGAGATCAAGACCGGGCTGTCCCGCGCTAAGCTCTCCCATCTGATGGATGCCGAGACCTGGATGGATGCGAACAAGGCGGTGGAGCTTGGCTTTGCCGACGACGTCCTGCACCGGGCGGATATACCGGAGGATGTGGAGCCGCCTGCGGTGTCCATGCTCTATTCCAAAGCCGCTGTGGTGAATTCCCTTATGGATAAGATCGCAGCCAAATGCAGGACCAACCCTAAGAAAACTGAAAAACCCAACCCCCAGGGCCGCTCTGTAGACAGTCTCTACGAGCGGCTCAATCTTTTGAAGCATTAAGGAGGATACGACTATGACGATTTTGGAACTGCGCGAGAAGCGCGCGAAAGCCTGGGAAGCAGCGAAAGCCTTTCTGGATTCCCACAGAAACGATAAGGGCGTCCTGTCCGCCGAGGATGACGCCGCCTATACCCGCATGGAGCAGGAGATCACCGACCTGGGCAAGGAGATCGCCCGCCTGGAACGTCAGGAGGCGCTGGAGACGGAACTGAACCGCCCGGTGAACAAGCCCCTGACGGGTAAGCCCATGAGCGGCAAGGAGGAGACTAAGACCGGCCGCGCCACCGATGAGTACCGTTCTAACTTCTGGAACATGATGCGCTCTAAAGCACCGATGCCTGCCGTGGTGAATGCGCTGCAGATCGGGACGGATTCCGAGGGCGGCTATCTGGTGCCGGATGAATATGAGCGTACTCTGGTAGAGGCGCTGGAAGAAGAAAACATCTTCCGGCAGCTTGCCAAGGTGATCCAGACCTCCAGCGGCGACCGGAAGATCCCGGTGGTGGCATCCAAGGGAACTGCCTCCTGGATCGATGAGGAAGGCGCCTACACGGAAAGCGATGACTCCTTTGCGCAGGTATCCATTGGAGCCTACAAGCTGGGGACGATGATCAAGGTCTCCGAGGAACTGTTAAATGACAGCGTGTTTGACCTGGAAAGCTACATCTCCCGTGAGTTTGCCCGCCGTATCGGCGCCAAGGAGGAGGAAGCCTTCTTTACCGGGGACGGCTCCGGAAAGCCCCTGGGCATCCTGGCAGCCAGCGGCGGCGCGGAGACCGGCATCACTGCCGCATCCGCTACTGCGATTACCGCCGATGAACTGATCGACCTGTTCTATTCCCTGAAATCGCCTTACCGCCGCAATGCTGTGTGGGTGCTGAACGATTCCACCATCAAGGCGGTTCGTAAACTGAAAGATGGCAGCGGCCAGTACCTGTGGCAGCCTTCCCTGACTGCCGGAACGCCGGATACCATCCTGGGCCGTCCTGTGCGTACTTCGGCCTATATGCCCGCCATCGCCGCCAGCGCGAAGACCATCGCCTTCGGTGATTTCAGCTACTACTGGATCGCGGACCGCCAGGGGCGCTCCTTCAAGCGCCTGAACGAACTGTACGCGGCAAACGGTCAGGTGGGCTTCCTCGCTTCCCAGCGCGTGGACGGCAAGATGATCCTGCCGGAGGCTGTCAAGGTGCTGGTACAGAAAGCATCGTAAGGGAGGGCTGACGGATGAGCTATAACGGAAAGAACTACATGGAGCAGGGCGGCGATAAGTGGGTGATTGGCGGCACCCTCGAAATCAAGGAGGGGGCTTCTGTTACCGGTTTGCCCGCCGCCGAGGTTCCCCAGGCGGCAAACCAGGCCGACAGTGTTGCGGAGGATGTTTCCACTCTGGTTTCTGATTTCAACGGCCTGCTGGCCAAGCTGAAGGCGGCGGGCCTGATGGCATCCAGTTAAGGAAGGGGGCGGCGGTGATGGACACTCTGCTGGAAAAAGTCAAATCAAACCTGATTCTGGAACATTCGGCGGATGACGCGCTTTTGCAGAGCTACATCACCGCCGCTGTTTCCTACGCGGAGAGCTACCAACACATTCAGGAGGGCTATTACACCGAGAATGCGATGCCGGCCACTACCGAACAGGCGGTAATCATGCTGGCATCGCATTTCTATGAGTCCAGGGACGGTTCCACGGGCGGATTCTTTGCTGATAACACAAACGCGGCACAGCAGGTCTGGAACACGGTCAACCTTCTGCTTCGGCTCGACCGGGAATGGAAGGTGTGACATGAGCTTTGGAAAGATGAACACCTTCATCACCATTGTGGAAAAACAGTTCACGCAGGATGATGAGGGCTTTAAGACGGAAACGGATGTGACCGTGGCAGAGGTACGCGCTTACCGGGAAGGCCGGCATGGCAGTGAGAAATGGGCCAACATGGCTTCCTTTTCCACCGCCACCGACCTTTTTCAATTCCGCGTGATACCCGGCGTCTCGGTCACAACCGATATGCGTATCCTCTGCGATGGGCATACCTTTGAGATTACTTCGGTGGAGGATATCAAAGGCAGGGGGATGTATCTGGAAGTACTGGTACAGGAGGTGAAACCAGGTGGCTAAAGCGACATGGAGGATGCCGGATGATTTCCTGATGAAGGTATCCCGGCTGGCGGATAAAACCGATGAGATTCTCCCGAAAGTGCTGGAGGCGGGTGCGGAGGTTGTGGAGGACAAGGTGCGCTCCAACCTGCAGGCAGTTATCGGCAGCGGGACGAAGTATGAGTCCCGAAGCACCGGGGAGCTTCTCCGCTCCCTTGGCACATCTCCCGCCCTGCAGGATAAAAACGGGGACTTCAATGTGAAGGTGGGCTTTTCCGAGCCGAGATCGGGCGGCGACAGCAACGCCAAGATTGCCACCATCCTGGAATACGGCAAAAGCGGCCAGCCCGCAAAACCCTTCTTAAAACCAGCCCGTTCCTCTTCCCGGAATGCCTGTATCAACGCCATGAAGGCGAAGCTGGACGAGGAGGTGGAGAAGATTTGAGCCTGCTTTCGGAAATCAAGGCTGCGGTCACCGGCTGCGGACTGCCTGTGGAGACGGGCGTGTTCTCCGGGGAGCCGCCGGAGGAATATGTGGTGGTCACGCCTTTGGCGGATACCTATGAACTCCATGCGGATAACCTGCCGGGGTATGAAACCCAGGAGGCGCGGCTCTCCCTGTTCTCCAAGGGTAACTACACTGCCATCAAAGACACGCTGGTCCGCGCCCTTCTGGGAGCGGATTTTTGCATTACCGACCGCCGGTACATCGACCATGAGGACGATACCGGCTACCACCACTACGCCATTGACGTGGCGAAACTCTACAGATTGGAGGAATGAGATATGGCTACGATTGGCCTTGATAAACTTTTCTATTCAAAAATCACGGAAGATGAGGATGGCAACGAGACCTACGCCACTCCGGCATCCCTTGCGAAAGCCATGACCGCAGAGCTTTCCGTGGAGCTTGCTGAGGCAACGCTGTATGCGGACGATGGCGCTGCGGAGGTGGTGAAGGAGTTCCAGAGCGGCACCCTCACCCTTGGCGTGGACGATATCGGCGCAGCCGCTGCGTCTGACCTGACAGGAGCGGTAATCGACCAGAACGGCGTTATCATCTCCGCCAGTGAGGACGGCGGCGCACCTGTCGCCATTGGTTTTCGTGCAAAGAAAGCAAACGGCAAGTACCGCTATTTCTGGCTGTACAAGGTGAAGTTCGGCATCCCTGCCACCAACCTGACCACCAAGGGCGAGAGTATTGAATTCTCCACGCCTACTATCGAGGGAACAGTCATGCGCCGCAACAAGGTAGACGGTCAGGGTAAGCACCCCTGGAAGGCTGAGGTCACCGAGGGGGACGCCGGCGTACAACCCACCACCATCTCCGGCTGGTACGATGAAGTGTACGAGCCGGATTACACCTCTTTGGAAGGCTGAGTAAGGAGGGATTAAGGCATGGATCAGGAACGAAGCGCTGCCATCACCATCGGCGGCAAAGAGTACGAGCTGGTGCTCACCACCCGCGCCACTAAGGAAATCGCCGGTCGGTACGGCGGTTTGGAAAACCTGGGCGACAAGCTGATGAAATCCGAGAACTTTGAAATGGCCCTCGATGAAATCATCTGGCTCATCACCTTGCTGGCCAACCAGAGCGTGCTCATTCACAACCTCCGGCACCCGGAGGACAAGAAAGAGCCGCTGACCCAGGATGCGGTGGAGCTGCTGACCTCTCCCTTTGAACTGGCCAGCTATAAGGAAGCCATCATGGAAGCTATGTACAAGGGCGCCAAGCGCAACATTGAGAGCGAGACCGACTCAAAAAACGGGGAGGTCGGGTAACAGACGCCGAACTGTTTACCCGGCTTTTCTACTACGGCACAACCCAGCTGGGATTTTCCCCAGAGGAGACTATGCTCCTGCCCTTCGGCCTTCTTCTGGATCTGTGGGAGTGCCACAAGCAATTTCTCGGCCTGACAAAACCCAAGCGGGAGCTGACCATTGACGATGTGATTCCCTATGGAATTTAAAGGAGGTGACCACGGATGGCGGATAACTTTGGCCTGAAAATCGGATTGGAGGGCGAAAAGGAATTCAAAAAGGCACTGGCGGACATCAACCAGTCCTTTAAGGTGCTGGGTTCCGAGATGAAGCTGGTTTCCTCACAGTTTGACAAAAACGATAACTCCGTGGAAGCCCTCACCGCCCGGAACCAGGTGCTGGGTAAGGAGATCGATACCCAGAAGAAAAAGATCGAGACCCTCCGCCAGGCGTTGGAGAACGCATCTATTTCCTTTGGGGAGAACGACCGGCACACCCAGCAGTGGCAGATTCAGCTGAACAATGCCGAAGCGGCTCTGAATGATATGCAGCGGGAGCTGGATCAGAACCAGAGGGCCATCGACTCCATGGGGGATGAGATGGGTGACACCGCCCAGCAGACGGACAAGTTCGGCGATGAGTTGGACGATGCCGCCGACAAGACCGATAAGGCGTCCGGCAAGCTGGAGAAGGTCGGCTCCGTCCTCAAAGGTCTGGCGGTCACGACGGGTGCCGCTGTTGCCACCGCCGGAGCTGCCCTCGCCGGGCTGACCAAGAGCTTCCTCGACCTGGCGGAATCCACACGGGAATACCGGGAGGACCAGGCCAAGCTGGACGCGGCCTTCACCACCGCCGGCTTTACGGCGGAACAGGCTGGTGAAGCCTACACCGGTTTCTATGCCATCCTGGGCGAAGAGGACCGCAGCGTGGAGGCGGTCAACCATCTCGCCAAGCTGTGTTCCACCGAAGAGGAGCTGGCGCAGTGGACGGACATCGCAGCCGGCGTGTGGGCCACCTTCGGGGACAGCCTTCCCATCGAGGGCTTGACCGAAGCCGCCAATGAGACCGCCAAAACCGGTCAGCTTACGGGCGTTTTAGCCGATGCACTCAACTGGGCCGGTGTCAATGAGGAGGCCTTCCAGTCGGCGCTGGATGGCTGCAGTTCCGAACAGGAGCGAGCCGCACTCATCACCGATACCCTCAACGGCTTGTACCAGGAAGCGGCGGAAAGCTACAAAACCCTCAATGGGGATGTGATGGAAGCCCAGCGCGCCCAGGCGCTTCTCACAGACGCCTACGCCCAGCTGGGCGCCATTGCCGAACCCATCATGACCACGCTGAAGACCATGGCGGCAAATCTGCTGACTGCCATGATTCCCTTCGTTTCCCTCATGGGTGAAGGTCTGCAGGGTGTGCTGAACGGCACTGCGGGAGCCGCTGAGACCTTTGCCGAGGGCATTTCCGGCCTGGTGAGTGTGCTGATGGAAAAGCTCTCTACCATTGTCCCAGTCATTGGCGAAGCGATCCTCGCCAGCCTACCGGTGCTGCTGGAAGCCGGAGTGAATATCGTTGCCACCCTTGTCACGGGCATTGTGAACGCGCTGCCCCAGCTGGCCGCAGCCGCTCTGTCCATCGTGCTCCAACTTATCACCAGCCTGACCGAGCTGGCGCCCCAGCTTTTGCAGGCCGCTATGCAGGTGGTGGCCACTCTGGCTTCCGGTATCGCATCTGCGTTGCCCCAGCTGGTTCCCACCATTGTGCAGATGGTGACCCAGATTTGCCAGACTCTTATCGCCAACCTGCCCCTTATCCTGGACGCAGCCTTGCAGCTCATTACCGGGCTGGCTCAGGGGATTCTGGACGCGATTCCCGTTTTGATTGCGGCCCTGCCCGCTGTCATCACCGGCATTGTAGAATTTTTGATGTCTGCCATTCCGCAGATCATCGACACCGGCATCCAGCTTCTGACCTCTCTGGTCGCCGCACTGCCGGAAATTCTGGAAACTATTGTCGCCGTTCTGCCCCAGATTATCGAAGGAATCATTACCGCCCTTCTGGAAGGCCTGCCCCTCATTGTCCAGGCGGGATTCGACCTGCTGACCGCTTTGATTCAGGCCCTGCCGGAAATTATCGAATATCTGGTGACGGCGCTCCCGCAAATTGTCACCGCCATTCTGGAAGCCTTCACCCAGTCGATCCCGCAGTTTGTGGAAACCGGCATGACGCTCTTTGTTTCCCTGATTCAAAACCTGCCCGCCATTATTGTGGAGCTGGTAAAAGCCGTTCCCCAGATCATTTCCTCTCTGGTGCAGGCCTTTACCCAGTCCATCCCGCGCATTGTGGAGGTGGGCGCCAACTTGGTGCGCGGTCTTTGGCAGGGCATCCAGTCCCTTGCCGGGTGGCTGTGGGACAAGGTGTCCGGCTGGATCTCCGGCATCTGGGACGGAATCTGCGACTTCTTCGGCATTGCTTCCCCTTCCAAAGAAATGGGCTGGGTGGGGCAAATGCTGGTGGAAGGCCTTGCCGGTTCTCTGGACTCAAACGGTAAACGGGCCGTCCAGTCTGCGAGGCGGCTGGCAAATGATGTGAGCGGCGTTATGCGGAATCTCTCCGCAGACATGGCCGCAGCCATTCCCAGCCATATTGACGTGAACACCTCCGTCCGCGGCCTTTCCGCTCCTACTCCCGCCTCCCACGGGCAGGCGTTCAACGTTACCATCCCGCTGACCATAGACGGAACCGTTCTGGCCAGGATTCTGGCGGAAATCCAGTGGACGCAGAACGCGGTGTATGTCCGCAATCTTGGCATGGCTTAAAGGAGGAATCTGATGGCTATCGAAATTCTGAGCGACGGGGCGGTTGTCCGCACCATTACCCATGTCCTCACCGCTTCTCTCTGCGACAAGCTGGATGGGACGCTGACCTTTGACTTTACCGCCCTGCAAAAGGGAGAACAGCCCATCCTCCCCGGCATGACTGCAAAATATGACGGGCAGTATTACAGCATTGTCCGGGTGAAACGCGGCTTTTCCGCCGGACTGGAAATCAGCGCGGTTTCCTGCGAGCACATTTCCTACATCTTAAACGACGAGCAGTACAATCTCGTCACCTTTGTCTTTGAAGGGTATCCGGCGGAAGGCTTGCGGGAGCTTCTGCAAAATACCCCCTTCACCGTCGGGGTTGTGGAACCCGCCGCCATGGTGGAATGTGCTTTCACAGACGAAAGCCCCTTGAACCGGCGGTCTGCCCTTATGCGGTTTGCCGATGCCTGCGGCGGGGAGCTGGAATTTGACGGGTATTCCGTCCATATCCGCACCCACCGGGGCGGCACGGAAAGAAAGCTCCTGATGGATGGGAAAAACGTCACCTCCCTTTCCGCTACCTTTGATTCCCGGAAGGCTGCCCAAGCCTATGAGGTGCAGCTGTTCAAGCGGGTGGATCTGTCGGTGGGCGACGAGGTGCGGATCGTCTACCATCCGCTGTCCATCCAGGTGGACACCCGCATTGTGGGGCTGACCTATAACCCCTTTGACCGGTACACTGTCCGGGTGGAGGTGGGCGATTATGTGCCCAACCTGCTGGCGGCGGAAACGGAGCGTCTGGAAGGAATCCGGCAGGAATTCCGGGCCGCCAACGGGCGGATGGAGTCCATCATCCAATCAGTAGAAGGAGATTTGTCCGAGCTGACCCAAACGGTCAGCGGCTTTGATTTGCGGATTCAAAACGCAGAAGATTCCGTGGCGGAGCTTTCCCTGACAGTGGGCGGCTTTGACACCCGTATTTCCAACGCGGAAGGAAGCGTTTCCGAGCTTTCTCAAACGGTAGGCGGTTTTGACACCCGCATCACCAACGCAGAAGGGGCGGTTTCCGAACTTTCGCAGACGGTGGGCAGCTTTTCTTCCCGCATCAGCGACGCGGAAGGCAATGCCTCCGAAGCCCTGCAAACGGCCGAAAAAATCAACTGGATTGTAAAATCCGGTACATCTGCCTCCAACTTTACCCTGACCGACCGGGCCATCAGCTTGGTGGCGGACAACATTGATTTGGACGGCTATGTGACCTTTACCAACCTGAAAACCTCCGGCCAGACGGTCATCAACGCGGGCAACATTACCACCGGCACCATTGACGCCAGCAGGGTGAACGTCACCAACTTACAGATCAACAATGTAAAATACGGGACTTATCCCATCATCACCTGCACAGGCAGTTACGGGAATCCCACCGTCGCAGTTGGTAAGGATCAGCTGTCCAGTTCTGTTAATCCTACGAAGCTGACCATCTACGGCACCACCATCAATGTGGGGGACGAAACCAGCACCCTGTACACCGTCAATGTCAAGGCGGGGTATGTAAAACTTATCTGCGGCAGCTATGTCAATATTGGGACATCCAGCTATTACGCCGTTATGAACAGCAGCCGGGAGTTCCGGCCAAGCTCCTCCAGCTCATCTTATCCCTTTTATCTTGGAACATCCCGCTATCCCTGGTATCACAGTTATATCACCAATCTGAACGTGGTCACTTCCGCGAAGCTGGGGACGTCGACCAGCGCAAAAGTCGGTTTTTTCGGGACAACTCCGGTCAGCCGAAAGACGGTTTCCAGGGCAAGCGGGAGCACTGTCGCGTCCTGCAATACGGCGATCAACAATCTGATTACAGCCCTCAAAGGCTATGGGCTGATTAACTGAAAGGGGTATTTTTATGCTTTTGAAAGAAATCGTATCGGCGGTTCCGGCCCTTGGAAAGCTGGCCGCCGCCAATCTGCGGCTGAAAACCGCCTATGAACTGAAAAAGACGGCGGATATTCTCCAAAAGGAAGTGGACTTTTTTGAACAGGAACGGCGGAAAATCGCGGAAAAATATGGAACGGTGCGGGAGGACGGCACTGTGCGGATTCCGCCGGAACAGCGGGCGCAGGCGAACGAAGAATACGCCCGGCTCCTTTCCATGGAAGTACAGCCGGAATTTTCCCGCCTGCAAATCTCCGTCTCGGAGGATGCCAAGCTGTCGGTGAATGATCTGGCGGCCCTTGCGCCCTTCGCCGACTTTATTGAGAACGAGGAGGAATGAAGATGAAACAGATTTGGACGGGCATCCAGCTTGCCTTCTCCGCTTTAGGCGGCTTTATCGGCTGGTTTCTGGGCGGCGCGGACGGGTTCCTCTACGCGCTGATTGCCTTTGTTGCGGTGGACTATATCACCGGGGTCATGTGCGCCATCGCGGACAAGAAGCTGTCCAGCGCCGTGGGCTTCAAGGGCATCTGCCGGAAGGTGCTCATCTTTGTGCTGGTTGGCGTTGGCAATCTGGTGGACGTGTATGTACTGGGACAGGGCGGCGTTCTGCGCACGGCAGTGATCTTCTTCTACCTGTCCAACGAAGGGGTTTCCTTTTTGGAAAATGCTGGTCATCTGGGCCTGCCCATTCCCCAAAAGCTGAAGGACGTTCTGGAACAGCTTCATGACAAAACGGAAACCGGAAAGGGCGGTAACGAATAATGACTTACACAAACAGTTCACTGGTATCTTATACAAAACTCAGCCCCAACCACTCCGGGCTGCGGACACACAGCATCGACCGCATTACGCCCCACTGCGTGGTGGGACAATGCTCAGTAGAGACGCTGGGCAATATTTTCCTGCCCACATCCAGGCAGGCAAGCTGCAACTATGGCATCGGCGCGGACGGCCGTGTGGGAATGTATGTGGAGGAGAAAAACCGCTCTTGGTGTTCCTCCTCCAACGCCAATGACCAGCGGGCGGTCACCATCGAGTGTGCGTCCGATACCACAGAGCCGTATGCGTTTAAGGATGTGGTCTATCAGAAGCTGATCACACTCTGCGTAGACGTCTGCAAGCGCAACGGCAAGAGCAAGCTCCTATGGCTTGGCGACAAGGACAAAACACTGAATTATGCCCCGAAGTCGGATGAGATGGTGCTGACTGTCCATCGCTGGTTTGCCAATAAGTCCTGTCCGGGCAGTTGGATGTATGCCCGTATGGGTGATCTTGCCGCAAAGGTCACAGCACAGCTTGGCGGTGGGACATCAGGGGACACCGAGACTGAGTATCCCGAAAAGCTGACAGAGGGCTATTACCGTGTCCGCAAGGCATGGTCTGACAGTAAATCGCAGAAAGGCGCATACAAGATCCTCTCTAATGCCAAGAAGTGCGCCGATGCCAATCCGGGATATAGCGTGTTCGATAATAACGGTGTAAACATCTACACACCGAACACATCAACGAAGGCGGCACCGGATGTGCCGTTTACCGTCAAGGTCAGCATCTCCAATCTGAACATCCGCAAAGGGCCGGGGACGGACTATGCCAAAACCGGGAAGTTTACCGGCAAAGGCGTGTTTACCATCGTGGAGGTCCAGTCCGGCCAGGGGGCCTCTGCTGGCTGGGGACGGCTGAAGTCCGGCGCTGGCTGGATTTCTCTGGACTATGCAGCTAAAATCAAATAACTTAACCTGCTGAAAGCCCATCGAACCATAACGGTTCGGTGGGCGTATTTTTTTCGGCCAAAATGGGGCCTTCTGTCCAGATGGGTCATTGAGGGAAACCCTCGGAACGGAGGAACCATAATGACCAATCAGCAAAAAGAACAGATTACCGCCCTACGCTCACAGGGATATGGATATGCCACCATCGCCAAGGCGGTGGGACTGAAGAAAGATACCGTTGTAGCATTCTGCCGTAAGATAGGGCTGACCGGCACGAAGGCTGCGGATAACAGCCGCATTGAACTGGACGCCGGATTCTGCCTGCAGTGCGGCGCTTTGCTTACGCAGACTCCCGGCAGAAAGCGAGTCAAGTTCTGCTCGGATAACTGCCGTACCGCCTGGTGGAACGCGCACCCGGAAAAGGTCAACCGCAGAGCCATATACCACTTCACCTGCGCTCACTGCGGAAAGCCCTTCACTGCCTACGGCAACGCAAAAAGGAAATACTGCTCTCACGCCTGCTATATCGCAGACCGCTACAAAGGCGGTGACGGGGATGAGTGAGGACAAATTCCGCTCTGAAATGAGCTACCTTGCCGCCCTCTCCATCGCAAAGAATCTCTGTGAAAAGGGGCTTCTGAGCGAGGAGGAATATACCGTAATTGATACAAATCTGAGGGCTGAGTTCTCGCCATCTTTGGGTACATTATTATCGGAAAATGACTTGATATAATCGGCTTTCAGAGTGATATATAGTGTCGGAAAGGAGTGATTTCATGCGGATTGTAAATAAAATCGAAGCGAAAACACCGCAGATACCGCGCCGCAAAAGGGTCGCTGCCTACGCAAGAGTCTCAATGGAGTCCGAGCGGCTGCAGCACTCCCTTTCGGCACAGGTCAGCTTTTACAGCAGTTTGATTCAGAGCAATCCTGCCTGGGAGTATGTGGGCGTATATGCCGACAACGGGATAACCGGCACCAAAGCCGAAGCCCGTGAAGAGTTCAATCGGATGATTGCCGACTGCGAAGCCGGAAAAATCGACATTGTTCTGACAAAGAGCATTTCCCGTTTCGCGCGCAACACCGTTGACCTGCTGAATACGGTGCGCAGGCTCAAGGAGCTGGGCGTTTCCGTACAGTTTGAAAAGGAGCGCATCGACTCCCTCACCGAGGACGGCGAGTTGATGCTGACCCTCTTAGCATCCTTTGCTCAGGAAGAAATACGCAGCCTGTCGGACAACGTCAAATGGGGTACCCGGAAACGATTTGAAAAAGGTATCCCCAACGGCCGCTTTCAAATCTATGGGTACCGCTGGGATGGCGATCACCTGGTCATCCATGAGGAGGAGGCAAAAATCGTTCGGCTCATCTACGACAATTACATGAACGGTTTGTCGGCGGAGACCACAGAAAAGCAGCTTGCCGAGATGGGCGTGAAATCCTACAAAGGACAGCATTTCGGCAACACCTCCATCCGGCAGATCCTCGGAAACATCACTTATACGGGCAATCTTCTGTTCCAGAAGGAATATGTGGTTGACCCCATCAGCAAGAAAAGCAGGATCAACCGTGGGGAGCTGCCGCAGTATTTCGTGGAGAACACCCACGAAGCCATCATTCCAATGGAGGTCTACCAGGCGGTGCAAGCCGAGAAAGCGCGCCGCCGTGAGCTTGGCGCCTTGGCAAACTGGAGCATTAACACATCCTGCTTTACCAGCAAAATCAAGTGCGGCCGGTGCGGAAAGAGCTATCAGCGGTCTAACCGCAAGGGGAGAAAAGACCCTAATGCCAACTACACCATCTGGGTCTGCGGTACCCGAAGAAAGACCGGGAATGCGCATTGTCAAAACAAGGACATCCCGGAGCAGATGCTCAAAGATGCCTGCGCTGAGGTCATGGGACTGGATACGTTTGATGAAATCATCTTTTCAGAGCAGATCGACCACATTGAGATTCCTGCTCCGAATGAGATGATTTTCTATTTTAAGGATGGCCGCATCGTTCCGCACCACTGGGAATCCACCATGCGCAAGGACTGCTGGACAGATGAGCGCAGAGCCGCCAAGGGACGGTATGTGCAGGAGCATCAGCTCGGCCCCAACACTTCCTGCTTTACCAGCCGCATTCGCTGCGACAGCTGCGGCGAGAACTACCGCAGGCAGCGTTCACGGCACAAAGACGGCAGCTTTGATTCCGTATGGCGATGTGCGTCAGGCGGAAAATGCCAAAGCCCCAGCATCAAGGAAGAGGCACTCAAAAACCTCTGTGCTACGGCTATGGGGCTTGAAGCATTTGACGATACGGTTTTCCGTGAGCAGATTGTCTGCATTCACATCACGGCTCCATATCAGCTTTCCATCCGCTTCTTTGACGGGCATACCTTCGAGACGGCATGGGAAAACAAGCGGAAGATGCCCCGGTATACAGAGGAGCGAAAACAGCATATGCGAGAAGTAATGATACAGAGATGGAGGGAAAAACGTGGCGAAAGTAACGACAATACCAGCAACGATAAGCCGATTCACGGCAACGCCGATCAATGAAAAGAAAAAGCGCCGCACCGCCGCCTACGCCCGTGTTTCCACGGACAGCGAGGAGCAGCTCACCAGCTACAGCGCCCAGGTGGACTATTACACCAACTATATCAAAAGCCGGGACGATTGGGATTTTGTTTCCGTGTATACGGACGAGGGCATAACAGGTACGAATACCAAGCACCGCGAGGGCTTCAAACGCATGGTGGCGGATGCGCTGGCGGGCAAAATAGACCTTATCGTCACCAAGTCGGTCAGCCGTTTTGCCCGCAACACGGTAGACAGCCTGACCACAGTGCGTCAGCTCAAGGAAAAAGGCGTAGAGATTTATTTTGAAAAGGAAAATATCTGGACGCTGGATTCCAAAGGTGAACTTCTGATTACCATCATGTCCTCACTGGCGCAGGAGGAAAGCCGCAGCATTTCAGAGAACTGTACCTGGGGACAGAGAAAACGGTTTGCTGACGGGAAGGTCACCGTGCCATTCAAACGGTTTCTCGGCTACGACCGGGGTCCTGACGGCAATCTGGTTTTGAATAAGGACGAAGCGGTTATCATCCGCCGCATTTACAGTATGTTCCTGCAAGGCATGACGCCGCACGGCATTGCCGCCAGGCTCACCGCTGACGGCATTAAATCGCCGGGCGGCAAGGATAAATGGAATGCAGGAGCTGTTCGCAGCATCCTCACCAATGAGAAATACAAAGGCGATGCGCTTCTGCAAAAGAGCTACACGGTGGATTTCCTCACCAAGAAGAAAAAGGTCAACGAGGGCGAGATTCCGCAGTACTATGTGGAGGGTAACCACGAAGCCATCATCCAGCCGGAGTTGTTTGAACTGGTGCAGCAGGAAATGGATCGCAGGAAAACCAGCGGCGGCAGGCATAGCGGTGTCCATCTTTTCTCCGGCAAGATACGCTGCGGGCAATGCGGCGAGTGGTACGGCTCGAAGGTCTGGCATTCCAACAGCAAATATCGCAGGATAATCTGGCAGTGCAATCACAAGTATGACGGCGAGGAAAAATGCTCCACGCCGCACTTGACGGAGGATGAGATCAAAGCGATGTTTATTACGGCGGCAAACAAGCTGATCGGCAAAAAGGCCGCAATTCTCTCGCCGCTCAGGGCTTCGCTGGACATTGCCTTCGGTACCTCCGCACTGGAAGCCGAAACCGAAAAATTGCAGGAAGAGCTCATGGTGGCCTCAGACCTTATCCAGAAGTGCATCTACGAAAACGCTCATGTGGCGCTCGACCAGACAGAATACCAAAAACGCTATGATGGTCTGACAGCACGGTTCAATGCTGCCAAGGCGCGGTACGAAGCGCTGGACGAGACCATCCGTAGCAAGCAGTCTCGCAGGGCAGCCATCGAAGCTTTCCTTGCCACTCTAGCAGAAGCCAACTTGGTGGACACCTTTGACACCGCCCTTTGGTGCGGATTGGTAGATTTTGTGACAGTCCACTCCACAGACGATGTTCGGATTACCTTCCGCAACGGAATGGAAATTAAGGCATAAGAACATACGCAAAACACCTCGCAACGGGAATATCGTTCTCCTGCGGCGAGGTGTTTTTATATTAGAAGTCGATTACAATTTGCCTGATTGCTCCGTATGGATGTGCTGCTATTTTATCAAACAGAACAACATTCTTACCCTCTGGAAATACAGTGCTTGAATATACAATACCGCCATATCCTTTGGAGAGAAAGTACTGCGCAATACATTGAAATGGCGCATACATCAGGTTTTTGTCTTCCGTTGTTATAGGCACAAATATCTGTTCCGTGAGCAATTTTGCATATGTAAATACCGCCCATTTTTCAATTGCCGGAACAATATCTTCTGTTCGTGGTTTTGGTATAACACCCTTTGTCAAGCCACAAACATAGCCCTTAGTTATTTCCCTATCAACAATCTGTTTACCACATTGTTCAAGAAGTGCATTTATATCTTCATAATTGCTTTCTTTAGCTATTGTCAGGTCGATTAGTATCCCGTCTTTGTATTCAGCGCCTACTTGAAAGTTGCAAAGTGCAAACCTGTCACCAGTAGTTGCGCGGCATTCTTTCAATGCACACTGTTCTTCTATTTTATACTCTGGCGATGAGGATTCTTTTGCGAAAGCCAAATAAAGCCATTCCACTCCGGGTGGGCTAAATCTATTATCACTTGTAATGAACTTAGCATTTGGAATAAATCGATCATAGTTTGGCTCTGGATCCCCCGGCTTTATTCGTGCGGCGCGAACGATACTGATGTCAGTAGATAAAGTCTCTGCTACAGTCTTTTCAAGAAAGCGATGTCCGTGCTGAAACAAGTCATCAAAGACTCGAAGAAAGGTTGAGTGCATGGCCTTTTCAACCTCGTTGTACTTAAATTTTCCATCTGCAAGCTGTTGCCTGAACTCTACCCACGTATTCTGTAGGGCGCGTTCATTGCTTTCTCTACCTGAAAAATCAAACAATTTGCTCATAAATAAGCCTCGCAATTCAGTTGAATACTACGATGTATCTCTCGGCAAACCTATCAAATGTTGCATTTGCTTCCGTAAGAACGGCATCCAGTTCCTCGTTGATTTTTCCTCTCACATACATATCCCGCAGTGCTGGTCTCTCAAGCAAAACCCACTTGAGTTGGCTGTACGAGTACTTAGCAAAAGCAATCCACTGAGGATAGTTAATTGCAACAGGGTTTTGAGTGAAATAGACTTTACCCGCATTTGCAGCTGTTGCCCCAGCATGGGCAATAAACAGCATTGTTGCCAACTTAGGATGCTTCTCTCTGTTCAGAGACAGTGGGATAGAATCCTTCACCGCATGGCCTTCCTTGATCCGCTTGATGGCATACCCTGAACGAACAATGACTTCCACGAGCATTGCGGGGATTGACATGGAGCAGAAGTGTATGAAATCGTAGCCTTCATAGTACATACCTTGGACGATTTCGGCAATGGTTTGTTCTTCTTCTCCAATGCTACCGAACTGAAGGAGATTGAACAGGCTCATCAAAGGTGCAGGCAGTCCCATCGATGTAGTAACATCCGACTTGAAGTGAATGACCTGTTTTGCCAGGGCTGCAAAGATATCGGATTCTTTGCGGTCGGCATAGTTTTCCATCACCTGGGATACTATGTTTCCAGCTTTGTCGATGGTCGTCATTCTGCCAGTCAGAATATCTCCGACACCGAATATGAACCCCAAAAGAGGATCATGCCCCAACTGGAGAAGTCTGTGATAGTAGGCAGAGAGTCCCTCTACTTGGATGGTAGTGTGCCGGTTATCCTGGGCATCATACGGAACCTTGCTGACCTTCGAGTTTGCGAGTTTCTGCATTTCTTCTTCAGGGAACTTTTTGTCAAAATAGTCCCGTACATAGTTTGCAAGTGGCCCACCCTTCAAACCCTCGGGAGTTTTGGTAGGTACTCCAACGAGCAAAATATCTACAGCAGCACCGACCAGTCCGGCAAGGGCGGCTATACTGATATCAAGGGCATCCAGGCGATGGATAACATTGAACTCTTCGTTGAGTTGGCGGATAGCAAGTTCATTGCTCCGCAGTTCTTCCGCTGTGAAAATTGACTCCAATTCACAGCCCGTACCAACGTGTCTCTCTGCCTCGGCACACAGTTCTTCCCAAGTAGGAACAACCATGACCTTTTTCGGTTGCTGAATGGGTACCAACTCTTTAAGTGTTTCTGGTTGGTATCCAAGGCTCCGAAGCAAAGCCTCTGCCCTCGCAATCGTAGCATCTGTCTCATCTGAGGATGGGAAGTGGATGTCTGCAAGTGCCTCATCTTGATGCTTCAGAACAGAATTCATCTGTTTTTCAAATTCTGTGTACTTAAACTTGCTCACTCGCTACCACCTCCTTCAGTGATATTCTTTACGATTTGCTCAAGTTGGTCGACACGCCTGTTGGCCTCATGGGCTTGTTCTGCCTCTGCCCGCAGTGCGTTGATTTCAGCTTCGTGCTTACGTGCGACCTTCTGCTGTTTAACAGAGCTTTCCTCAAAGACTTTCTGATCCTTTTTACGACCAAGACGCACCCTGATGCCATCAGCGGCTACCAGGAGCAAACCACCACCGAGGAACTTTTCCCTGTGGTTTCCGACGAATTTCGCTACATCTTTGGCTAACCTACCTATGCCATCTCTGGCCTTGGCAAAGTCTATGTTCGGTAATTTGATTCGGTTTCCCATAGAAAACCTCCTTTACGCAATACCCAGATCGTGGCTCAAATCCTTAACTGCCTGTTGGAGTAAGATATTCAGACTTTGCAGGTATTCAAGACGCTCCTTGTCTGCGTCCGCCTCACCTTTCAAAGCCTGGATAATAGCTTCGTGACGAGCAAGGACTTCTTTGTATAGACGTTCTTTTTCCTGGCGCAGTTGTTTGTTTTTAAGGTGAGAGGCAACACCAACACCACCAGCTGCTAACACGGCAATAGGCGCCGCCAGCACGAAAACGCCTGCCACCATACCACCGCCCACGATAGCACCGGCAGTTGCTAAGCCAGAAGTAATACCGGCAGCAGAGAGACCTACGACACCCAAACCATAAAGGGCAGCAAAAGACCCCACACCACCAATGCCTGCTCCAAGGGCTCCGGCAAGAACCTCTGGAATAGCACTTTCCTTGATGGTCCGTTTGGAGTCATTAAGGGCTGCGGCTGCTTCGTTTACAACATTTACTACTTGCTGAAGGGAGTCAACGCTTTGGAATACCATTTCCTTTTTCTTTTTTATATAATCACCCATCTTTTTTCTCCTTCGATGTTGGCTTCTTTTTACCTGATGCGAATGCTTTGACAAGCCAAGCGTTTATGGCCGCAATTCCCGCTCCAAGGCCTAGCGGCCCCAAAAGGGCTGTTCCACCGATGATCACCCCAGCAGCTTTCATCCACTCTTTGGAGACATCAGCACGGGTGGTAGTTCCTGTAAGAATAGAAGGGGCCATCATGTTTGCCTTCGACAAAAGTTCATTTCTGTTTTCGGAACTATAGTTCTCTGGGTGATCTACAAGAACATCCAACAAAACCTTGAGCATTTCGGTGTCTTCCGGTGCCTGTGCCATTTCCGCATCAAGAACGCTTCTCATGGCGATATACTGTGTCTTGGTCAGCTTGTTGCGACCGCTTTCAATATTGTTGATGGTCTGGCGAGTGACACCGATTTTCTCGCCAAACTCCTCGGCTGTCCAACCAACGGTGCGTCGGATCAAAAGTAAATTATTTTGCATACGAATTATTTCTTCCATATTCGCACCTCCTACCCGTACATATAATATCTCTTGACAATAAATTTGTCAAGAGATTGAAAATAGTTTTTGCAGAAAAGTCGTAAATAAAAACAGGCGCTTCGGATTTTACACCGCAACGACTGTTTTTACACCGCAAAGGCACACTTTTTAATTTTGCCTATTCCTTGTATCAAACTCGGTATGATTATTTCCAGAATGTTGCCCTGCGTGAAGCCCATCTGCCCCAAGGCGGCATAGATGCCGCGGATAACCACAGGCGGCGTGTAGAACGCCGTGAGCGTGGATTCACGGGCAGCGGCGTATTCGGCATCCGTCAGCAGTTCTTTCAGTTCAGCGTAACGAGGGTTTTTTTCGTCAAAGAAGTCCGCCAGTCCGCCCCAGCCCACATACTGTGCCAGCACCGCCTGTTCCTCTGCTGTGGCGCTGCGGTTCTCTGCCTCCACGGTTTTCAGGGTACGGATCGCGTCCAGATTGCGCTGAAAACGCTCCAGCGGCGCGCCCTCTCCGATATGGTCATCGGTGATGCGGTAGTTGCTGCCGTTCGGGTCCAGCGGATAGGCAAGCGCGTTTGGCTTTTTCTTTTTCGGCGGGGTGAGTACCGCAGGCGGCTCGTCCGTCTGCGGTGCCGCGGTTTCCCGCACCATGTCCGGCTGCTCCATGTGAGCGCGGACATAGTCGACGGATTCCTTTCGGAAGATGGGAAAGCCCGTCCCGCCTTCAAAGGTCACATCCCGCAGCGATACATTTTGTGTATGATCGTCTACGCTGTCCACTTCAAACTGCCGCCCATCTATGGTCAGGCGTGTACCGATGGAGAGCGGTTCGGGGACTTCCGGTTCCATGGGCATTACGGGCTCCGGTGGCGTTGGCATGGTTTCCTC
>ENA-OOZG01000169-OOZG01000169.1-human-gut-metagenome-genome-assembly--contig:-NODE-169-length-55912-cov-26.107936_pt1 | contig 55912 bp, 74 predicted proteins | sample MGYA00241706_ERZ501384 | MGnify/ENA primary metagenome ERZ501384 (study PRJEB25962, sample SAMEA2042742) | human gut metagenome | biome: human gut; feature: human-associated habitat; material: faeces...
GAGACGCTTCGCCTTTGGCCGGGAAGTGCCGAGCCTGCGAGGCGATAGGGGCAAGTCTGCGTACACAAGACAGAAGATTTAATACCTGTATCCCTTGCCAGATTCTTCACTTCGTTCAAGAATGACAGGCAGGTATGTAATGCCGTTTTGTAAGAAACTGTTTTCCTTTTCTGCTCACACTTGCCCCTTCCGACGGCTAACGCCGCCACCTTCCCCGTGTTCGGGGACGGCTCGTGGTTTGGATCCTTTCTCTTATTAAGCGAAAAGTCACTTACTGCCTTTCGAAAAATGCTCACCCCTGCCGTCATTCTTGAGCGGTGGACAGAATCAGAATGTCGATGGAGAAAAAACATCATGTGCCTCATAGCGAAGAATCCGGCAAGGGATATCGTTAAAGGCGTATATATAAGTATTTTAAAACTATGAATTCTTTTTCCTTAGCGTCAGCTTCCCCCGAACTCGGTGGCAAGCGAATTGTGTTTTTAGGAGCGTAGCGACGCGAAAACACAATGAGACGCTTTGCCTTTGGCTGGGAAGTGCCGAGCCTTGCGAGGCGATAGGGGCGTGCTTGCGTAGACAGGTCAAAATCGTTTTTTGCAAAGCCGGGGAATGAATACTGTCGTTTCACGTGAAACATTTCTTTATCGTTCATAAAAAATGGCCCTCAAGAGAGCCATTGGTGCGTTTTATATTTTTTATTTCTTTGTATTTTGAATGGTTTGGGATATCTCGAACGTTTGGAAAAGAAGAATGGGAGTAATCGCAAAATTTTATAAAATGGCTCAATTTCAAGCTATATAGAGAATAAAAAATGGCTACTGGTACTCAAATGGTACTGGAAGTAAAAAAGAATATTTAAAATAATAGTTTCAAGTGGTTTACATTTGGATAAAAAATTAGACCATAGTTTCAAAAAACTCCTATAGTAATCAAATCCTTTGTTTTTAGACCATTCATATTATTTTTATTCATTTTTTCCTCCTAATAAATAAATTCTTCTGCCATTTTTGTCTTTACTATTAAATTCTTGTAAACCTTTGATTTTTGTAAAAGCTCTTCATGTTTACCTTCACTTTCTACTTTTCCGTTTTCAAGAACTACTATCTTGTCTGCATTTTCTATGGACTTCATTCTGTGTGAAATTATGACAACTGTCTTATCTTTAATTAAATTACTTAATGACTCTTGAATTTTTTTCTCGTTGTCCACATCAAGACTTGCTGTAATTTCGTCTAAGATCAATATCGGTGCATCTTTTAAGAAGGCTCTGGCTATTGATAACCTTTGTCTTTCTCCGCCTGATAGCTCAGCACCGTTTTCACCGATAACTGTATCAAAACCTTTATCCATTTTTTCTATAAAATCTGTGCAATTGGCAAGCTCTGCTGCTCTTTTAACTTCTTTGTCGCTTGCATCTTGCTTACCAATCCTAATATTTTCCATGACGCTTTGATTAAAAAGAACCACATCTTGGAAAACTATTGAGACCTTATCAAAAAGAGATTCTGTTGATATTTCTTTTATATCTTTGCCATCAATTAAGATTTGTCCATCGTCATAATCATAAAGTCTTGATATGAGTTTCAAGATAGTTGTTTTACCGCAGCCGCTTGCTCCCACTAAAGCAGTTACCTCTCCTTGCTTAGCTTTAAAATTTATTCCATTTAAAACTTTTGCGTCTTTATTGTAAGAAAATTCAACATCTTTTAGATCAATATCAAATTTTTTCAAATTATAGTCTTCGCCCTCTTGTAATTCTTGATTTTGAATTTCTTTAAGTCTTTCAATCTTTGGCGTTAAATAAAATATCTCCATCATGCCCTCTTTAGATGCATCTAGAGAGTCTTTTATCTTCATAGCCGCTAGTAAATATCCTATAAGGTAGAGAGGGCTTATCTCTTTATTAATAATTAAATTTACCCCAACAAGTATTACGACAGCAAGGGAAATAAAGCTAAATATTGAAGATATGGACATAGTTAAAATAAGTCCTATTTCTGTCTTTAAGTGGACTTTTTCACTTTTATCCATTTTTTCATACAGCTTTTCTTTCATTTCCTCTGATAAGCCATAGGCTTTAATCTCCATTTGCATCTCGATATTTTCTTGAAAGCTTTCAGAGTTTTCTCTTAAGGCGTCATAATATCTTTTCTCTCCCTTAACTGAATGTTTTTTAGATAAAGGTATAAATATAAAACTTAGAATCGTTGGAATAATTACAGCTAAACCCATCTTGACATTGCCTACTAGCATCATGATGGATATTAGTGGGAAGAAAAGTGCCATGCCGCCCACTTTGGGTATTGAGTGGCTCATTGCATGCTCTATACCTTCAATATCAGCCATAATTGTTTGTGAGAGATCGGAAATATCATGCTTAGAAAAGTATGATAGAGGTAGTTTTGATAAATTCTCTGCTGTTCTTACCCTTAAATCTGCACTTTCTTGATATGTTGTGCTATATAATTTATCGTATTCGATAGAAAGCAAAATATACATTGCTATCAAAGTCAAAACCGAGAATGCTAGATAAAATCCCTTGCTTTTGTCAATATTCTCCAAAACTTCTTGCGCAAAAATCATTAGTAATATGGCAGGAAGCATGGTTATACAATAAACCAAAAATGAGGACAGTGTTGCTTTAGTTAAATTCTTCGCTCCTTTATCTGTAAGAGCAAATCTTTTTTTATAAAACTCCTTCATTTAAAACTCTCCATTCATTCGCACTGTTAAAGAGCTCTTGCAGTCTCTTATACCTTGTATCTCTTGACATTAATTCTTTGTCAGAACCTCTTTCTATAATTTTTCCATTATCCATTACAAGAATTTCATCTACATCTTTAATTGTAGAAAGTCTATGAGCAATCATGATAACTGTTTTATCCTTCATAAGGTTCTTGAAAGCTTTTTGTAGTTCAAACTCGTTATCTGAGTCAATAGATGCTGATGCTTCATCCATAATAATAATTTTGGAATCCTTTAAAATTGCTCTGGCAATTGCAATTCTTTGTTTTTCTCCACCGGATAAATAAACTCCTTTTGAGCCTATGATTGTCTTTTCTCTTTCAGGGAATTTGTCTAATATCAAATCGCATCCTGCTAATCTTAAGGCTCTCATGACATCATCTTTGACCGCGTCTTTATTGGCTAAAGCTACATTTTCATAAATGCTCTTCTTAAACAGTTTCGAATCTTGGAAAACAAATGAGATAGCTTTAATTAAGGCTTCGTCAGAATATTCAGATATTGGTATGCCGCCTATCTTTATGCTTCCTTCATTAACATTGTAAAAACCTGATATAAGTTTTGCTACTGTTGATTTGCCCGAACCAGATGAACCGACTAGTGCATAGGACTTTCCTTCTTGCAAACTAAAAGATAAGTTTTCTATTACTGCTTTATCATTATAAGAAAAGCTAACATTATCAAACTCTATATTATAGTTTTTAAAATTATTAAGATTGCCGTGCTCCAATTTGTCTTTTTGCATCTCCTTGTATAGAGCCTCTAAAGTATCTACTGCATAATTTCCTTTAGAGATATACAAGGAGTACCACATCATTCTCATAAATGAAACAAAGAGAACTCCCGATAAAAATAAAATCATGATAAGCTCAAGTAATATCATCTTGGCGCTGCCTAAGCTAGTCATAAAATAAACTATAGGTATAATTAAAATTGCAATTAATCCAAAGAATAACCATTGATACAAAACATAAGGCTTTTTACAAGACAGTGAATAATCATAAGCATACTTTGAATAATCTTTTATCGCCTTATAAAAGCTTTTAAATGACTCTACATTTGCTCTAAATATTTTTACAACTTGCATTCCTCTAACGTATTCAACGGTCTCGGCACTTAGTTTAGATAGAGCTTCCTGGTATATCTTCATAAATTTTTGCTCGCCCATCATTGCCCCTAAAATTAAGAAGCCAATTATTGTAAGAGCAAGTAAAGCGATGCCAACCCTTATACTTACTATAAAGCCAAGTACAAGCACAAGCACGGGTGTAATTATTGCCTGAGAGCTATCAGGAATCATATGAGCTACAACCTGATGTGTTTGTGCGGCATTATCATCTATGATCTTTCTAATTTTCCCAGAAGGATTTAAATCAAAGAACCTAAAGCTTGCGTTCTCTAAACCATCAATTCCTCTTTTTCTTAAATTTGTTTCAAGCCTAAATCCCAATAAATGGGAAAAAGCTCCTGAAGCAAAATAAAATATTGCTCCTGCTGTTAATATAAGAGCAGATTTTATTGCTAAATTTTCTGCTCCATATAAATCTGTATGGATAATTAAATTGTCTAAAAATCTGTAAATTAAATAGTATCCATATACTGTAATTACTGCAGATATAACAGAAAAAATTATAGCGAAAAATCCAAGATATTTTTTGTCTTGTACATAAGCAAATAGCTTTTTATAAATCTTCATAATATTATCTCCCTTTTCTTTGATATCCCGTTTAGATATAAATTTGCTTTGTTGATAGTAATTATCATTGCCTTTCTATTGTATATTGGTTATGATTACTAATACAATGGCTTGTCGAATTTAGGGCTAATTGGAATATTGTCTAAAGGGGATAGTGTGTTATGACTTATTATGATTTTGTAAAAGAATATATGAACGTAGATGAATGTAAAAACAATAGAAAATATTCAAGTGCCGGGCATACATTTTGTTGGAGCAAAAATAATTCAACTCATGCAGAAGGACTTTATTGGTTTTATGAAGGAGATGGCTTCATTATTGATGTCCACGATTTTTATATCAGAGAAGAAGTTATTCAAAATAGTACTTATAGTATGTCAGACTATGTTTCAATCTATTCAAGCTACATCGTCAGTGCAAACGGAGAAAAATTTAATCCATATCAAATACTTACTGCAAACTCATTATGCACTCTAGATTTTGACAATATAAAAGATGACTTTCTTTTTTTATTACACGAAAACTGTTACTATCTTGCTGTTTCTATTGGATTTAAAAGAGAACTTCTAGACAAGCACCTATCATCCATTAATGTTGATCCAGAATCATTTTATAGGGCTTTACTTCAAACAAATCAAATAATACTTACAAAGTCTTTAGAAAAAGTGGCTATGGAAATTTTAAATTGTAAGATGGAAGCTCCTGCCGCTGATTTTTTCTTAAAAGCCAAAGCAAATGAATGGATAAGTATAGTAATAGATACCTACTTAAATAGAAAAAAATATAAAATTGAAATTGATGATGATAAAGCACTTGAAGATGTAGCAAGATTCTTAGACGATCATTTCGCCATGAATGTAAATCAGGAAACCCTTGAAAAAATTTCTAAGATGAGCGGGACTAAATTAAAAAACTTGTTCAAAGAAAAATATGGTCAAGGCATTACAGAATACACCCAAAGAAAAAGAATGAATGTAGCTGAAACCCTTTTGTTAAATACCGAACTACCCATAAAGGAAATAGCTGAATCTGTCGGATACACATCTCATAGCAAATTTTCCATTTATTACAAAAGATATAAGGGACAACTTCCCAGTGAAGTCCGTAATTTAGTTTGCGATCATCACAAGTTAAAACGCGATTATTGTGACTGAGCTAAATTTTGTTTTTTACACCCCCATATCTTATCCTTATAGCTCTGGTCTTTCTCCCTCTTAGTATTGAAATTAGTTGTATAAAAAACCAACTGATAAAACAAAGGAATCTGTACATCATTTCTTGCACAGTTTCAGGAAGAATTTTTTCTAAAAGATGATGTATTTGTAATGGTTTTCATAAATACATTGTTTCAAAAAAAAGACGAGGATTTTTAGTTTCCTTGTCTTTTTTTCTATGCTAGGACTTTTCAACAGCCCAATAGACCCAGTTTTAAGTTTTAGATTTACGATAAAAAATCATTCAAATTTTTTTATTTATCTATAGATAAGATTAACATCATCTTAAATTTTGTAATTGCAGTTACATTGTGAATTACATTTGCAGGAAATACTATTTGTTCTCCGGATTCAATCTCGATTTCTTTATCTCCAACAAGAAGCTTTGCCTTGCCCTCAAGTGCTAGGACAAGAGCATCCCCAGGAGCCTTATGTGGTTTTAGACCTTCTCCTGCATCAAAAGCCATTAGGAATACCTTAAACTCGTCTTTTGAGACAAGGTCAATGTTTGCGATTGCTCCCTCTACGTAATCTAAACAGTTAGTTAATTTGATTTTCTTTCCTTTGTCAATATTTTTCATTTCATCCTCCTCTAACTTAATGGCGATTTCTAAAAATATACTTTTTTTACTTGCTTCTATACCAAAAAGCTTATTTTTTTCAAAAAGTATTAGTTCATTATTTAAAAGTTTTTCATTATTAAACTTAAGTTCGCCCTTTAAAACAAAATATAATCTTTCTTCAGCATAAAATTCAGGGGAAATATCCGTGTTTTGGTCAAGACCCATAAGTAAGATGTGAAGATCAGATAAGTCTATAAGCTTCTTACTTATGGTTTGATGGTCTTTTATGGGCATGACCTCTTCTAGTGTCAATATTTTTCCTTTGCTAATATTTTTCATTTTAATCTCCTGCTATGCTAATTGGGTCAGCTGGTCCATTTGTGCCAACTGTAGCAAATCCTACACAAGGAATCCCTGTCTTTTTAAGAGTTTCATAGTGTTCTTTATTCGAAGCATTGTAAAAAATAACATCTGGTTTAAGCTTCATTATTTTCTCAATATTTATGTCAGATTGACCTTGAACTGTATTTTGGCTATCAAGAAGCTCTGGAGCTATGTCCTTTAAAACTGTATTTGAAATTACTTGCTTAAGAGAACCCGCATAACCAACAATATACGGAGCCTTTCCATGGTGGTAAGCCATATAAGTAGATAGGATGGGAATCTAGTCTATCACTATTCTTTCAATTTTCTCTGGAACTTCTACCTCATTGCCTGCGTGGTCTGTGATTGTCCTGGTTTTTTTATTTTCATCCTTAGCTTCTTCTGTCTTTTCTTCTTTTCTCTCAGTTTGAGTCACTTCCTTGCTTTCTAATTTTTGTTCAGTTTTTGTATTGCCACAAGCAGTCATGCATGTTAAAACAAGCACTGCCAGAAATAAAATTAATGATATTTTTTAATAGCTTTCATCTAATCCCCCTTTTTACTTGCTAAAACTATATAAGAATTTTTTGTATTTTTAGAGTTCTCTAACATTTTTACAAATCTTTCCCTATTTTCTTCTGCATAAGCTTTTTTATAAAAATTTGCAGCCCCTACTGGTCCCTCATCTTTTATGATTGTATCCCTGTCTAAGAGAATCATCCTGCCAGTCCTTTGTGAAAAAGGTCTAAAAGAATTTTCTATAAACAGTTTGTTCCAATTTTCTACGGTTAGAGGACACACATCCATGTTTGTAAATTTTGAAAGTTGCCTTCTTATATCTTCACTTTCGTTTTCTACTGCCACATCATGAGTTAATAAATAGCCCCCTTTTTTTAAAACCCTGTAATAATTTTTAAGAGCCTTTGCTTTTTCTTCATTTGGAAGCATGGTAAGCATTGCCTCATTAATTATTAAATCAAATGTTTCATCCTCAAAATCTAACTTTAAGGCATCCATATTCATAACTTCAATTTCTTTGTCTAAGCCTAAAAGCTTTATATTCTCTAAGGCTTGATCTATGGCAACTTGGTCATTATCTATGCCTATTATTTTGCATTTATATTTAGTATAAACTCTTATAAGATTATCTCCTCTATTACAAGCAACTTCCAAAACTTGCATGTCTTTATCAATCTGTACCTGATCAAGTAGCCAATCGGTCATAAGACCGCCGCCTGGTCTGAGTCTTGTTCTTCCAAGCATCTTTAAAAAATCATGTCCAAAAACAATTTTTCTTTTTTCCATTTTCGTTTCCTCCCTGATAATAATTATCATTACGTTTATAATTATAGCATAGATAATTTTTATTGCAGTTGCCAAAGCAACAAGAAGGGGGGGAGATTTTATGGAAAAAATTATTTTGAAAAGTAAATTATTTTATGGTTTAGACGAAAGTACTATACGCCACATACTTTCTTGTATTGATCATGAAACCTTAATTTTTAGTAAATTGGATGTATAAAAGAGTATCAATCGGTGCTTCAAATACATAAAGTTGTTTATTTTCACAATCGGTATATTTACTGATGTTCATTCCATATAAACCGTCAGTATTTGGGGCTAATCCTTTAAAGGGTTCGCCGCTTTTAGGATTATATGTTCCTCCGGAGACCAGCGAATTATGTTTTATGCGCATAGCAACACGAAAACGCAATGAGACGCTTCGCCTTTGGCCGGGAGGTGCCGTGCCTTGCGAGGCGATAGGGGCGTGCTTGTGTACACAGGTCAGAATCGTTTTTTTGCGGAACCGGGGAATGAATACTGTCGTTTCACGTGAAACATTTCTTTATTTTTTCATAAAAAAATGGCCCTCAAGAGAGCCATCGGTACGTTTTACATTTTTTATTTCTTTATAATTCCCCGCGGTCCGCTTTTTCCTGGAGTTCCCGGGGAGAAAGGGTGTCTGCTGTGTAAATCTTTGCCGTTTCAGGGTAATGATATGCTTTTTCTTCCTTTGTCATATCGATAATGACAGACGAGGCGGCCATCAATGCTTCCAATTCTTCTTCACTTCTTGCATAGGGGATATGGAAACAGTAGGAGGCTGCCCGGGCAAGTGTTTTTTCTCCCAAGGGCCCGCAGCTCACCTGATAGCCTGCCAGGAAAAGATGACGCATGAGACTTACCGTTTCCACGCCGTCGCCGAGGACAAGCACTTTCTTTCCTTTTTCTTCCTTTCCTTTATAAGTGTATAGGGCCAGACGGTCGGAAATCGGATCGTTATAGATGAGAGAGTCGAGGCGGAAGGCTCTCTTTAAATTATTTTCCGTCAGTACGTCTACGGGAATGCCGTCAGCAGTAAATTGACAATCCGAAAGGAGCAGAAGACGGCTGCACCATTGGGCGGACATCATAAGATCATGACAAATCATAATGATTGTTTTTCCTTCGTTTGCCAGGTCACGGCAAAGACGGAATATTTCTTCCTGATACTGCAAGTCCAGCGAGGCCGTCGGTTCATCAAGGAAAAGGACGGGCGTTTCCTGGGCAAGAACTTTGGCAAGAATCACTCTTTGCCGTTCACCGCCGGAAAGTGTCTGGACCGGCTTGTCCGCCAGATGAATGACGCCTGTATAGGTCATCCATTTTTCTGCAATTTTTTCATCATCCAAGTCTTCTTTTTGCCACCATTTGAGATAGGGATAACGGGCAGACATGACGATTTCTTTCGCGGTATAACTGAAACTTGTGCGGAATTCCTGCTGCATGAATGCGATTTTTCTTGCGATTTCCTTATCATGCATAGCATTTTCATTTTTTCCGTCAATCAAAATTTCTCCCGACGAGCGGGGAATCATCCCTCTTACCGCTTTGAGGAACGTACTTTTCCCCGCACCGTTCGGTCCGATGATGCCTATAAATTCGCCCTGTTTGGCAGAAAGCGAGCAGTTTTCAAGGATTTTTCTATGCCCCAAAGAAACGGAAATATCGCGGGCTTCCAGTATAAATTCACTCATTATCCCATACCTCCGTGCCGTCTCATTCTGCGAATCAGATAGAGGAAATAAGGCGCGCCGATGACAGCGGTCATGATGCCCACCCGTATTTCCAGAGGAGCCGCAATTGTCCGTCCCAACGTATCGCAGAGAAGAAGAAATAACGCCCCCGAAAGTGCCGCCGCCGGAAGAAGCGTGCGGTGATCGGGCCCGATGAGTATCCTTATAATGTGCGGCACCACAAGACCGACAAATCCTATCATACCGCTTACGCAGACCGCAACGGCGGTGATGAGAGAGGCAATGAAAAGAAATAAAGAACGGTAAAGAAGAATATTCATACCCAGCGACTTCGCTTCCGCTTCGCCGAGAGAAAGGACATTTAAATGACGGGCCAAAATAATAAGTGTCACAAGACCCGTGATAATCGGTGCAAAGGCAAGAGTCACATGCTCCCACCGGCGATAATCAAGACCGCCGACCATCCAGAAAAGAAATTCCTTCAGCCTGTATTCATTCATGAACGTAAGCAATCCGTTCGTCATGGCACCGAGGAAAATACTTACCGCCACACCGGCAAGAAGCAAACTCATGGGAGGCATTTTCCCGTTATGAAGCGTAAGGAAAATCGCCGCCGCTACGGAAAAAACAGCTCCGAGAAGAGCAAACGCAGGCATATAGTACATAGATACGGAAGTCAGTCCCAGATAGATACAGATAACCGCACCGAAAGACGCCCCTGACGACACACCGATGATACCCGGATCGGCAAGAGGATTGGAAAATACCCCCTGCATGACCGAGCCTGACGCCGCCAGTGCCGCCCCTGCCAAAACGGCAATCGCGATACGGGGCATGCGGATATACCAGAAAACCGCCATCTGCTCCTGCGTCGGCGCCGTACCGAAAGCAGGAAGGCCGAGACCCCTGGCTATTTCATGAAATACCGTCGTCACCGGCACGGGAATCGCCCCGACATGAAGTGCCAACACCGCTACAAGAAATAAAAGAACCGCCAAAAATATAATAAATACACTTTTTCCCTTTGCCGAACTGATCATGTCCGCTCCTCACATTTTTTACCTTGAAAACCTACCATTTCCGCTATCCGGAAAAATGATACTTGAAATCAGATTAGCATTTAAATTATTATACACTATAGAAATATAAATTAAAAATGAGTCATCTCATAAAAATTGTCCCTAAAAGGAAATTCCATGCAGAAATTTTTGAAAACAGGACTCGTATTTCTTTTTTGCCTCGTCCTTATCACAGGCTGCGGCATTCCGAAACCGGAAACCCCGGTCACCTCCGACGGATACACCGTCACCGACCACGAAGGAAATACCGTCTACATTCCCCATAAACCGAAACGGATTATTACCGCCCAGCTTGCGTTTGATACCATACTCCTCGGCATCGTACCGGCCGATCACCTGGTCGCCGTGAACGTCCTATCCAAAGACCCGATGGGTTCCTTTATCGCCGGTGAAGTCAAAAACATCCGTTACACCATTCCCCCGGGCGGTCAGATTTCCACGGGCCTCATCATGAAAACCAAGCCAGACCTGCTCATTCTGACCGACTACATCGATAAAAACACCGTAGAAATGATACGGAGCCTCGGCTACCCCGTCGTCATCTGCCATAGTCCGGACAGCCATCAGGACATCATCGACGCCATCAAACTCATCAGCCAGTCCGTCGGATACCCCGAAAAAGGCGAAAAACTAATTAATAAAATGAAATCCGACCTTGCCGGAATAGAAGAAAAAATGAAAGAAATCCACACCGAACCCCCGGTAGGCCTTCTGGTATCCCAAATGCAAAGCTACGGCGGCCCCGGCTCGATGTACGATGCCAACCTCACCTTCGCCCATATCAGAAACGGCATAGAAAAAGCAGGCCTGAAAAACGGCGAATACCTCTCCAAAGAAATGGTTCTGAAATCAGACCCCGACTTCTTCCTCGTTTCCGCCGACCGTCCTGTGGACACAAGAAAAACAAACAAATATAAACGGGAATTTCTCGCCGATCCGGTCGTACAGACCATGAAAGGCCGCCACAACGTAGTCGCCGTCCCGAGCCGCTACATCTACTGCGGAAACCAGAACTGCGGCTGGGCGATAAAAGCCCTCGCCAACGCCGCCTACGGTCCCGTATACGGAGAACTCTTCGACATAAGCGACGAACATTTCATCCGTGCCGATGACTTATAAAATATGAAAAATGATACAAATATAAAAAGGCTGTGAATCTTATCTTTTCGCAGCTTTTTATTTAAAGTTTTTTGAACTTCTTTATTCTGAATTTACAATATATCACTTTTATAATATAGTTAATAAAGAGATTGCCGACAGCAGAAAGTCGCTACAGCTGCGAAGCCCAGAATGTGTGGTCAAATGGTGGGGACCGGATTCCGACTCCGGAGAGCGTCCACCCGGCAATTTTTTTCTTGTCTTTTTTGCAAATAAAAATCCTTCTGTAATTATTTCTTACGCCAATCTTTGTTAAGGCGTTTTTTGCTTATAGAACAAATCATATCTATACTGTAATTAGAAAATTGTAATGTGGTCCGAGCAATCTGGTCTGTCCGGCCGGAAATATCCAATTAGTGTACATGCTTTGGATACCTTACGGTTTTCTTTTTTGTTTTTGAAATATAATCATCCCGCTCTTGTAAGCAAAACAAATGTGAGAAGTTGGAATTATTGTTAAATTTCCTGCAAAAAAAAGCCCGCCTGTGCGAGCTTAGATAAACATTCTCGGAAGTATTAGAAAGTGTATGTGACACCCTCCTTAATTTCTTCAGTATAATCTATTCCATCATCAGGACAGAGCTCGTCTGCCGGTACCCTTTCTCCTTTTTCGTTATATCCATACAATTCTGAATTTCTGGAATCAATTTCCCATTTCTCTGCCAAAGTTAGCTGTCTTCCCTTATTACTCACTATTTTAGCCATCTCCATCTGCCTCCTCCACAGTGAAATAATATGTTTCTGAATATTTTTTAAGTTCAGTTATTTTCATTTTTTCCGGTACTAAAATCAATCCTCGAAGGGTGCATCCTCATAAATTGCCATAGAATATATTACCGCATCTTCCGGTGTTTTTACCCAACCGGATTTTATGGCATCAAGCATTTCTTTTTTATTTTCCTCTGTCGGCAAATGCAATTTAACACCCAATATAAAATCATGATTATCCCACATGCTTTTTAGAATACGTTCTATCTCTTCCCACATATAAACCCCCTTAATCAATCTTACAACTTTATTTTTATATCTTCTACCGGCAGACTTTCTATTTTCAATGAATAGCATTGATTATTGTGTATATCGAGAGTTATAATACATATGAAAAACACTTAGGTTAGCGTAGCAAGTGGTCTGTACGCTTAGTAATACCGGATTAGTTTACATGCTTCCGGTGCCTCAGTGCTTTTTTGCTGTTTCAGGTACGTCTTGATTCCCAATATATAATCTTCATCATTTCATACTTCTCTAAGAATTTTCTCCAATTTTTCCCACATGTTTTTGAATCTCCCTTACTCTAAATTTTAGTATTGTGTTCATGCATGATTGTAATATACTCTCACTTAGAAAGTTCTACAACTTTATTTTTATATCTTCTACTTATAGCAAACTTTCCTTTGCTGGAAGCAAATTTCCCATTTCTTTGCTAATATCAACTGATATTCTCTATTATTCGTTTTTGGACACCTTATTATAATTCTTATCTTAATTCATTTAATTTGCTTTTCAATATGTCACTTTTATAATATAGTTAATAAAGAGATTGCCGACAGCAGAAAGTCGCTACAGTTGCGGAGCTCCGAATGCGTGGGCATATGGTGGGGCCGGATTTTGACTCCGGAGGGCGTCCACCCGGTAATCTTTTTTCTTGTCTTTTTTGCAAATAAAAACAGACAGTCCTTTTCTGGCACTGTCTGTTTTTGGTCACCCTTAATAAATTTAAACTCCCGATACCTTGATTCATAGTCAAGTGCTTTATCCGGCTGAGCTACTGTTGAAAAATGATGCAAACATAAAAAAGCTGCGAATCTTATCTTTTCGTAGCTTTTTATTTTCTTTATAAGTCCCTGTCCAGGGTGAAATAACTTTCCGGAACGGTTTCTCCTTTTTTCAAAATGAGAAAATCTTCGTCAAAATCATCGGCGGCTATTTTCCTCAAAATTCCGTATTTCCCGGGAACTATGTCAATTTGTCCGTCTAAAATTTTTCTTAGTTTTTCTAAATATTCACGGACCGGTTCTATTTCATAAACTCCGGTATCAATAATATAAAAATGTTCAAATCCTTTATATAATTTTCTTAAAAATGCCTTTCCTTCTTCTTCACCCTTGCTTCTAATTACTTTGTCCACATCAATGGAAGAACGTTTACTGTATTCCGCCCAACTTTCCGTGAAAAAGACACCATGCTTAGGACGTTTAATACCTTTCAGATTTTCCCCGGATAAAAGTATATCAAGACAGTCTCTCGTCCGTGGCAGGACCAGTTCCGTATGGGTAGCTCTGAGGCCTATCGTTCCGCCGCCGCAACCGGAGGGGCAGATGATAACCCGGTCCGCATACAATACGCTGTCTATTTTTTCTTGAAGATAGCTCTTCAGATGCACCGGGCTTTTGTGGAGTTCATCAGGCAAAAGGTAAAGAACTGCCCTACTTTCCGCTTCTTTTAAAGCATGGATCAATTCTTTTTGAAGGGTGGGACAAGTAAAAATAATCGTTCCGGCCATGGCAATTCTCCTTTTTTTCTTTTTCTCAATTATATCCCTTTTTGCGTAAATAAAAACAGACAGTCCTTTTCCGGTACTGTCTGTTTTTGGTGACCCAGGCATATGCTGTAGCAGTGCCACTTATCTTACAATTCACACTTCCCATAGCGCTGATAAGAAAAGCGGTTTAGCTTTTCTAATATTAGCTTTTGAACGTATCCGGGAGGTTTATTTACTCCGCCCTCCCAGTTTTCAATCGTTCGCTTCGGGACTTCCAACATCTTGGAAAGTCCCTCTTGCGTCATCTTGATTTCTCGTCTTGTTTTTTTCAATTCGTCTTTGAATTCCATTCTCATGCCTTCTTATCTGTACTGGTGACGGTATTCAATCTGCATCCCACGTCCCCAGCCTTTTCTTACCGGTGAATCATTCTGACTTTCAGCGATTTCTTTTAATCCATCGAAGTCGAATTCTTTTTCAAAAGCCATTCCTTCAAAGTCGCTTTTAAAAGTATATACCTTGCAGAAGTTTCTATTTAATTTTACTGCGAAAGCGTACAATCCTTCGCCATAGTTCATAACCGGCCGAATCTGCCATTCTTTTAAATAAATGGCTTTGTTGTTGCCAACCATCAGGATTGGCGACTTTCCGAATTTCGTGTTGACCAGCGTGATGTTGTTTGTGATGATGACGATGTTGTCATCGTCAATCACGTGGTCGAATGTGAAGTACTTGTTGCTTTGTGCCTTTTTGTTTGCAAAGAATTCGTTCATTTTTACTCGCTCCTTTGTAATTATAATTTTTCGATTCTGTAGGGGTTTTCCCAGTCGCAGGCCTGGCTTTCGTCTCCGCATTCCGGATCAAAATCTTCTAACTCAAGCCATGTGATTTCATATTCGTTACCGGCTTCATCTGTGGCGATTCCTTTGTACTCATTGGCTTCCTGGACTTCGTTGTAACCGTTCAGATATGCCTCTTGAGTGATTTTCAGGTCTTTCATTTCTACGTTTTTCATTTTGTTTTCCTCCTATTTCTCGCTAACTTGGGGTATTCCCCTTTACCTGTATATATAATACCACCGTATCGGTGATGTGTCAAGTGTTTTTTATAAATATTTTTAAAAATTTTTGTTTCTTAAAACGCCGATGAAATCTAATAAAATCAAGTGTCGTTTGCAAAATTCATAAAAAAGGTTATAATAAAAAAAGAGAAATTTTTACTCGCTCAAAGTAATTTTTCTCTGTTGTAATTCCCTATAATTTTTCTCGCTAAGATAATTCATGAGGGAAGAAGAAGCCCGTCGGCCACTCACCGACGGGCTTCTTCATTTTTTTATGCTCTTTTTTGATTTCGCGACCTGCTTTTTCAAAACTCATCTCACTGCCAAGTATCCCAATCCGGCACTGATGAGAATCCACATGTTTCGCTGTCTCGTTTTAATTCTGATTTTCTTTGCTGCCTCTTGCTCGTACTTTGACAAGGATTGATTGGCATTCTCTAATGAGTTCAATGTCATCTCGTTCCATTCTTTTGATTTTTTCAGTTGTTCGTTGACTATCTTCAACTGCTCCTGCGCTTCGTCGAGCTGCTTCGCTTGCTCGCTCAACAGTCTCTGCTTCTCTTTGCTGTGCTGCTCGAGATTTGTCAAGTTCTGTTCTAACTGGAGCAGTTCGCTCTCGTAGATGGTATATTGCGCTTCTGCCTGAACAGAAAAACCAGAGAACCACGGCCATAACAATAAAACTGGCAAGAATAAAAATAAAATAAAATTTCGTCTGCAATTCATCTATCCCTCCAAATTCAAATTGGTCACGTAATCATAAGTGATGTTTGCCCGATTCTCATATCCCGGTGCATACTCTCCTACGCCGGCCGCCCATGCGTATTGGTCCCTGAATAGCGTATGAACAACGTCTATATTTCTGAGGTCGTATCCTCGTTCCTGTCTCCGCTGTAAAAAATTCCTTACGACGTAATGGGAAGTGGGACACCACATTCCTGCATAAATGGTGCATAGAGTATCGTCAAGGTCAGGGACTTCCCATAAAGTTTCCACGTATTCTTCGCAATCGCACGCGAGCAGTTCCAGCTGCGCCCGCTGTCCCTCGTCGCTCATCAGTAATTCTTGCAGCCCACCTATGTCGCCGGAATCCCTGATATCTGAGTAGGATCTACCGGCATAGTTGTCTCCGCCCGGTATATTCCCGAGCAGCCTGTCTGCCCGCGAGCCTTCCCACTGGCTGACTCCGATTGACGGATAGTCTCCGGCGGTGGAGCATGAAACGGATCCATAGTTACCTTCTATTCCGGTCTCTATCAATCCTTGCGCTATCTCCCATGCCAGTTCTTCTTTCGTCATGATAATCTCCTTTCAACTTAAAAAGCGATGGTTTCCCATCGTCTTTTTCGAACACATCCGGCGTGCCGTTTTTATCTTTATCCACAAACATTCGTCCTATACCAAGAATCCCGCCGACTGCCCCGGCAGATAGAAGTGTTGTGATGAATGCCCTCAGTTCCGGCTCGTTTCCCTTTCCGGTTATCCACCAATCAAGCAAGGTCATTAATATATACAGGAAAATGCAAAAAATACAAAGTACCGCATAGAGAATCGACCAGAAAATTAGTGGGATTTTTATTTGCTCGAGCCGTCTTTTTATTTTTGTTTTCAGCTTAGTCATTAGACCACCTTGCCGATAAGTCCGATAACCACGGAAATAATGGTGGATATCAATCCGGCCACTTTGTAGATGTTATCTATCCGGTGGTGGGCAGAGTCGGCCGACTGCTCTGCCTTTCCCAGTGCCACTTGCACTTCTGTAATCTTTGGTATCATGGTGGTTATCGTATCGAGTTTCGCTTCCATGCGAGCGATTCGTTCGATAAGTGCCATAATCATCTTTTCGTTATTTTCCACAATTCTCTCCAATTAAAAAGCACCCCTGCGAGTGCTAAATATCTTCCGTTAAATAAGTAAAAAACGTTTGAAATTCTTTGCCCGATGATTTTTTATATACATTTGTATAATGAAAAGCTAATAAACCAGATAAAGTCAATTTTAATCTTATAGATTTCCCGTCATCTCCATGAATAGGGGAATTAAATATAAGTTCATCAAGAGGTTTTGGTAAATTTCTTACAATAACACCACCGCTAACTGTCGTGTCATTAACAGAAATATTAACTTGCACTGTGTGTCCTATTTGATAGCAGGAAAAATAATCTACACAGCCCGTATTCACCGCTGCATTGATTTTTTTGAGTGTTTGTTTCTGCTCACACTCATTGACCTTGTTGTCAATACCATTAATTCTGTTATTAATTTCTCCCGTTTTCTCATCAACTTTTTGATTGGTAGCATAATCGCCCTTTGCTTGATATCTCCCGTCACTTTCTTGTTTATTAAAATAATCTATCAATGGTTTATTAAAGGTAATGCCGTACACATCTAAAAAGGATATAAGCATAGCTGATTTATGTATCGCTTGATTGATATATTTGTTAAAGACAGCATTCCAAATACTTTCTGTTACATAGTCACCTTTTAGTTGATATTTCCTGTCACTTTCTTCTTTTTGGTAATACTTTTCTGCATTCAGTATTTCCGGAGCATTTTTTATTTGCTCGTAGATAGACTTACAACTTGTTTCTGTTTTCAGCGATTCGTCTGCAGATGTTTTGGCGGCATTTTGACTTTGTAATGCTGCGGAAGCACTGCCGGCCGCTGCAGATGCACTGGCTTCTGAGGATGCAAACGATTGTGCGGCCGATTGAGCTTGATTTTTTGCTGACAATTCACTGCTCGCTGCTGCCGAGGCACTGGCTTCCGCTTTTTCGTAATATTCTTTTGCTGACCCGGCCGATGCTTGAGCTGATTCGGAGAATCCTGATGCCGCCAGTTCACTTGCCTTTGCTTTCGATTCGCTTGTGCTTGCCGATAAGGCCGACTGTTCTGCCGCATTTTTAGATGACAACGCAGAAGCGGCAGCCGATTCTGCATCGTTTTTTGCTTGAGTTACCTGTCTCAATGATTCTGAAGCGGATTTTGCATATCCGGCCGTAGTATCTTCGTGTGTTTTTGCATTTGTCTCGCTGTCTTTTGCGTTTGAAGCACTTAAAAAAGCATTCGATTCTGACCTTTTAGCATTGGCGGCCGCCTGTACAGCCTCGGCAGAAACGGTAACAGATTTTTCTTCACTTGCTTTTGCATTATTTTCACTCGTTTTAGCATTGCCTTCGGACTGCTGTACCGATTTTAATATTTCCTCTGACTTCGTTTTGGCAGTTTCTGCTGATGTTGCATAGCCTGAAACAATTTGTTCACTTGATTTTGCGGCAGTGGCGGAGTTAGTGGCTGATTCTGCAGAACTCTTGGCAGATCCGGCAGAAGATTGAGCATTTCTAACTGCTGTTTCGGAATCCTGTACCATTTTTTCCGCACTTTTTTGATCCCAAACAAGAACGCTTTCTTTATAATTACTGCCGCCGATGTTTCCCACTACCAGTTTATATTTTCCGTCCCCGGTTTTTGCAAATACCGGCTCACCTTCCATAAGTTTGGGATTAACATCTTCCCATGTTTTTTCCGGACTTGTAGAAAATGAGATTCTTGCATTTGTTGTATCCATATTTTCTCTCCTTATGCTGTTCTTATCCAAATATAAGCAGATATATGGCGCGGCCTCATATCTATAGAACTTCCATTACCAGTATTTCCTATTGTGAGTGTATGATTGTGATTTCCGGCAGATTCGACCGATACCGAATGACTATGTTCACCGGCATAAGAAATTGATAAATCATGCCGGTGACTTCCGGAAGATGAAGTTTCAAAAGAGAAGCTGTGGCTGTGACTTCCGTTTGAAGAAGTAGAACCTGTCCACGAGCGGGATGCATCAAATGCGACAGATGGACCTTCACGACCGTCCTTACGTCCTGTTCTTGCCCAGCCACTTTCGTAGAATGCTCCTGTCGGTCCTGTATTTTCCCATTTATTTTCCCATGTAGGAGATGCAAACATATTATCAGTCCGCCAAGGGAAAGATGCACAGAATCCGGTGATATTCATAGTTCCCCTTCCGTGAGAGTGGTTCCCGGCCTCTGACGTCCAGCCATTCCCCGTGTGATAGTGGTTTCCTGCATCCCCCGTGGTGCCTGTGTGATAGTGATTCCCCGCTTTTGCGGTCGTTGCATTATGTGAATGCGAACCTGCGTATCCGATGCTTCCCGAGTGACTATGGGACGGGAGTTCATTTACTGTTAAGGTATGATAATTATTTCCTGATATTTCTCCGGCACTTGTGTTGCTGCCGGCGCTCATAATAAATACTTTTTCTTCCAGAAGTTCCCATGTTGTCCCATCATATTTCTTCGACGGATTTTCCGGATTTTTCGTAATAATAAAATCCCCTATCCGGGGATATGTCATTTTTCTGATAGAATCAATCACTTCTGTTAAATCGACATTTCCGGTGCTATCAGGTTTTACATTGTTTACACTTCCGGCAAAAGTTTTTCGGATTCCGTCTACCAGTCCCGAGTAATCATCATCTCTGGCATCGAATCCCGCCTGCGCAATGACCTGCGCCAACGCTGCCACCATCACAGTGGCCTGTTTGTATAATTTGTTGTGCATTTTAGGATCCGCCACACCCGGAACGACCCCTGTAACCCTTTGTGTATCGGTCTCATAAACAGCATCCGATTGAATGTCTTTTCCCGATACACCCTCTGCAAACACTTTGAAATTCGAACTTGCCATTTAATGACCTCCTGCTTCTGTCGTTTGAATCCAGTGTGATTTGTATCCACTGTAATTCAATGTATTGTAATCGTAAGAGAAAATTGGAAGCCCATCTGTAGAAACAAAAGAAAGAATATTAATTCTGACACCGGCAGGCTTCGGTATAATATATCCGTGAACAATCAGTTCACGGATAACATCAGTAAAATCGCCAATCATCACAATATTGAAACTCATGTCTTGCAAATCTTGAATCTGAATTCCTTTTGTTTCGTCAAATAGGTTATCCCACATCTCATATAAATCAAGAACGTTGCCTTTCCATATATTTTGAATAATCCTCGCTTTGACCATAATTCTGTAAACTTCATCTGTTATAACGCCAAAATCTGCCATACCTTCCGGTTTGCATCCTGCAATAACCATTGATTCTTCCATATTGGGAGGTGCCGGTGTTTCATACACCTTGTAAATTGACTCCACGCCAGAGTCTCTTTCTAATTCCGCCGGTGTCGGACAAATTAATTTAAGCCCGAATTTTGTCGACGGTTCAAAGGTGAGATTTCGTGAAACTCCAACGCATTCTCCCAAAATATCGAGTTGATCATCCTCAGCAGTTTCGACATCAAACCTATCGACAATAGATAAAATACTTCTGTCGAGTAAGCAGTTATAATCCACCATTTTACGAATCATGGCATTAAAATTTTTTCCGCCCCGGTATTCGGAAGTAATAAGATTCCGATAATATTCTTTTTCTCTGATAATCATATGACTACCTCGATGTTTTCATATGCAGGATTCGCCACTTCCTTATAGGAGAGGTCGATATCGGCAATTTGAAGTTGACCGGATTCACGTCCGATTTTTATTTCTTTGATTCCGAACACCGGCTTGCTGATAATAGGATTGCAGGCCATTACTACACCTGTCAGCATAGAAATAGAAATATCTCGTCCGATTTCCAAAGATTTCAGATAATCATAAATTGCCAATTTTACATTGGATTCAAGACTGGAAATGTAACCGGTATATTTTCTCAGTGTCACTCTCACAAAAATGGGAATGTAATCAGGCCGGTAAAATCTTATTGTGTTTACATATTCATTCTGATCAATCACTTTGATTTCCGTTGTTCCATTTGTATAGCAACCGATTCCTTTATGATAGAGGATTGTTTCTGCGATTTTATGGTCATCTCCGCCTTCCACAACACATGTAATGGAATGTGGAGGGAATCCATGCGGATTCAAATTGGGATCTGCTGTAGACAGGTTTGTATCATTTTCATAAACCGCCACCCGATTGATGTCACTTAATGCCCGGAGAGCCCCTCGTGTTCCGTCAAGCATTGTCTGCGATGGATTGGAAACCGATATGGTCTGCCGCTGCCGCAATTCACCGTCTGTCTCGATGGCATTTCCGGGAATCGCAGATGCCTTGTTTTCCACTTTTTTCCATCCGTATGTCGGAGTGTGAATCTTTGTGATATCTCCCGGCTCGGCCGATACTGCCCCCGGTTTTGAACAAGTCGCCGTCGTTCTTACTGTTCCGTCCGACCCTATAACCACTGAGGGAGGAAGTTTCCAGACCACATTGGTTTTGTCCATTACAGAACCATTTTTTATTTCAGTAAAAGGAATCCCGGAAAGAACAAGCTCACAAGTGGAGTATCCTGCTTTTTTTCTCGAAATCCCGTTTAATTTGACGACAGAATCAAGTGCCACTCCCACAGCAGTAGACGGAGACCGAGAGTTATATGCATACTGTATAGCCTGATAAGAATCGCTGATTTTCAGTGCGAGTATGCTGAGGAATTGATAATCCGCACTGTCGTTTTCCAAATATATATCGCTTCCGTAGATTTTTTTCATTCCTTCAATCATGTCATCGAGAATGTCATTATAAGTCGGTATATGCAGTCCCGATTTATCTATATATGGATTGAAATAACTCATTCTTCACCCACCCCTGAATTGGAAATAATAAGAGTCCCGAATAATGTTTCCACTGCGCACCGGAACAGATAATTCCTATTTTGAAATTCTGAATCATAACCGAGAATGGACAAAACTCCGGTGGTGTTTTGAATACGGTCTTTGAAGATGAAATCGACGGCTTTCAGGTTCTCCGGTCTTCCGGAGCTGCCGAGTATCTTCTCCCACAACGGAAGTCCGTCTTCCAAATCCTCCCACCATTCGCTATAAAGTAAAAGAAGCCGAGACTTGATGGCTTGGGCCACCGCATCCGCTCCTTCTAAATACGCGTTTTTCCCACGACCGAATATGTAATCCCAGTTTTCATCGAGTTTTCTGTATATCATGCCACTCCTCCTTTTTATCCTATATACACATTGGAAGACCCCTGTGCCACAGAACCGCCGCAAGACACAGGATCACCTATGCGCCCTGCGGCTTTCCCGTTGATAAACACGGAAGAGCTCCCGCTTGCTATTGTGCCTGCGTGAGAAGAGTGAATTTTGCACCCGTGGGAAGAATAGGAATCCCCCACGCGTCCTGCAGCTTTTCCGTTGATAAACACATCCGGAGAAGCCGACACCAGTGGAACAGGCGGACATTGGTCATGCCCGGTGTTCATATCTCCCAACCTTGTCGCTCTACTCATTGATTCTCACCGTCTTCCCTTTAATGCGTATATCCCCTTTGGCCGTTATATTCATGTTGGCAGATGCCACGATATTGATATTGTCTCCATAAATTTCTATATATGACGACCCGCTTTCCGTCCGGAGCTGGACAGAATCAGTAGAATAGGAAGGAACAACCCTCGGCTGTGACCAAGGCCCGGGAATGCAATATCCATCAGACAAATCGTGCCTCCTACAATCAATCTGGTTCTGCACTCCCCCGGATTGCCACCATGCGTCCATGCAGTTATCTCCAAATATAACAAGGCATTCATCGCCCTCTTTAATTGGCATGGTCAGGAGATATCCTCCCGCTCTTGGAAATACAACGGGAACGTCAACAAGCAAGGGAAGATCTTCCCATTTTTCCACACCGTCAATATTTCTTTTTTCTCTGATGGCCAGCTGTACCGATACCGTTTGTTCGTTGGAGTCAAACTTTTTTATAATTCCCGGAGAGGCCACCCGGAGGGATATTTCTCTTTGCCTTGCCCGGTTATCATCATCATTTCTCGGAGCATTGGTTCTTTCTGAAATTGGAATCATACTATACCCCCATTCCGTTTACGCCGCTGTCACCGAGAAGTGCAGGAAGTGATCCTTTTCCGTATCTCGAAATTCCTACAATTTCTGTGTACCAGTCATTCCCTCGCGTGTCTCCACGATGAGTGATCTCTATACATTGATAAATCCATTCGTCATCAAGCGGTGCTTGCTTTTGACCGGGCATAACCGTTGTTTCATTAACCTGTGAATTTTTAAGTTGGATACGTGTCCCCATCTTAATGGACGGATTCAACAATACCTTGAATGTGACCCCGTCCTGCGTTTGCTGCGGTGTTCCGACCAATCCGTTCTCCGGACCGATGGCCAAAGCCTCATCTTCAGCGATATCTTGCAGTCGGACTACATTCAGGTTTCCGTCCTCTATGTAATAATCGGCACTATTCCCACGGCAAACGTCTTGTATGTAATCATAGGGACGTCCGTAGAATACTTTTCCACGCGGGAGAACCTGCGTGCTTAAACCGTCGCTGCACTTGTTTATCGGAGTCTGTACTTCGCTGTCATTGCATACCGTTTCCACAATGGTCCTCATATTCAGTCCCCGGTTCACAGTCTTTGATATATGGTTTAAGTTCAGCGGCGTGTCGCCATCTATGCAAGTGAGAGTTAATACATAATCGACATTCGATTCCTTGCTTCGTGACGGCCATATCACGCTTCCGTCAAATATTTTGCCGTACTGAAGTGCTGCTACTCCCGCCTGTTCTGTTCCGTCAGCGGCTCCTGCATTATCATCAACTGTCCCTTGATATCCGGCTTCGATAATCACTCGGTCTCCCTCCATGATTAATTTATTTTCTGTTGCCGCATTCATGTTATATATCTTGACGATTGCGTAGAAACCACCGCGAGCTCTTTTTTTATGCACCTCGAATGTGCAATGCAGATTCGATACATTCAGCGCCTCGTTGTCGTTTTTGTCTGTGACAAGAATTCTCCATTTGCGAATCCAAAGCCGACCGCTCATGAACTATCACCCCAATCAAGAACAAATATTGTCCCTAATGTTTTATGGTCCGGCATCATGAGTTCGGTATCCGTGGCTTGACGGATAAACGCATGCCCGATATCGAGATATTGAAATTGTCCCAACAAATCGACACCCGTCACAAGAGGGAGCGTGTCTATCAAGAGCTGTCCGGTTTTATTATCTATCACCGTCGCTGTCCAATCACCGACCAAGTCGTTATATCGAAGCTTGAGCTTGATATTGATATTTCTTTTCCCTTCCAGTGTCAGTTTGAAATCCTGCTCGGAATAAGGAAGTGTGGTCAGTGGAATTTTACAATAACTCACGGTGTTTTCCCTCCTTTTTCAGGATTATAATGTCCGGCATCTCCCAATACCTCTCCGATAACAGAAGTCTTTTCTTCCACCGGAGATATCTCTCCCCGTTTTGCTTTTCCTGCACTGGTCCAGTTTCTTGCACTCACTTTTTCCGTCGCAACTGTGGCCATGATAATTTGCTGCATTTCTATCGTGGCTTGTAATCCGTACAGTGTATTCACGTCATCGTCTACATGAATCCCTGAAATAACCATATTCGGATACTGATTAAGTCTTGTCAGAACGGTAACGGGAAGCCGCGCCGCTTGCAATTCACAAAGTTTTCTGTAGGCAGATACCGATTTTGTATACGCTCCGTGCCACTGCCCCCGGACCATTGAGTCCATTGCATCGGACATTTTGATCTGCATGGAAATCGTGACTGGTTCTAAACATACGTGGTCGGAGATATTAGCACCGCTTTGAACCGGATGGCTCGTAATTACCGCCTGATGTTCTGTCGATACATTGATAACTGCATCAAAAAAGAACCCTCCGATATTGGTTTTGCAGTAGACGAGATCCTGCATTTCCACCCCTGCATCCCACTGGCGTGGTCTATAGCCGTCTCCTGTTTTAAATCCATAGGCGGAGAGATTCGGAATCGTTGATGTTTTCCCTAACAGAATTGACGTGATTTCTCCCAGACGTCCCAAATTAAACAAACCCATCAAACAATCCCCCCTCTTCCATACCTGGCATTCAATGCTCCTGCCACTTCGTTCCCTATATCCCGGGCAGAGGCGTCGGTTTTTGCATACACATTAATCGCTCCGACATTGACATTCCCATATGTGGTGGATCCTTCCGTAACATAGCTCATAGGCATTCCGGATGCAGGAGCTCCTGCAATAGCCGCCCCTGCATAAGTATCTCCGCCCCCTTGTCCCATAAAGTGAGACCCTAATGAAATTTCTTCATCATAGTCGGCATCACTTGCCGGTAAATCCTCTTCGTCAGGAACATCAGCCCAATGGTTTTTATTGTATTCTGACAGTACCCCTGCTCCTTGTCCCGCTCTGTAAATCTCGACGTCTTCAGACTGGTCCGCAGGACTTTCGAATTCATGAAGAACTTTATCACTTGCCTCCCGGACATCATTGGTGCTTTTCAGTGTATTGGCCACTCCGGAATAGTTTTCTTCCATTTCCTTTTGCAGGAATTCCAGTTGCATTTGCAGATCATTGATAGGCCGACCCGTTTCGGCAGCATATTCGAGAAGTTTTTGTTTTCTACTTGCATCTGTCCATTGGGCAATCCCAAATCCCCGGCCGTCATTCACAAAATCTACCTCTCCGTTCTTGATAGCCTGCAGATATTCTTCGTCAGAATAACCCTTATCATCCTGAACATTACTTGGATCAATACGGGATTCGGATATCAAGTTCCCAATCAGACCGGCTGCGCCCTCTTCCGTATATCCCGCCTTCTTGGTGAGGAATTCCATTGCATCTTGGGCATTCTTCTTTTCGTCAATGCTGAGTCCTTCTATAATAGCCGCCGGAACGGTACCTTTAGCAAAAGATGTAATGGCAGAGCCGAGCATGGAAGCGGCTCCTTTGAAATCCCCCTGCACGGCAAGCGCGATGGCCGACAGGAATTTACCCATCGCCGATGCCAAATGTCCGAGCCGTTTCAGTGTATTTCCGATAGCATTTCCAATGGCATCCCAAAAGGAAATATGTCGTTTTCTGGCCATGCCATCGATGGATTTTCCTATAAATTTATATAGTTTTCTCCATGCCATATATAAATCAATAACGCCATCAGTGATTGCTGACAGACCTTTCACCCACGAACTTTGAACTTCGCTCCAGTTCACCCCTTTGACAAAGTGCTGAACGATATAATCCAGTTTATCCGCAATCCATGAAAGAATAGACTTTACATCTTCCGAGAATGTTTTCAGAAAATCGCTGTTTATAATCTTCATTAAATTGGCCCATAAAGGCGCCAATGCTTTGGAGGATTTCCACCCGTTCATGTAATACATGAAATCCTGCAGAAGTAGAATTGCTCCGCCGATAGCTGCAATCATGAGACCGAACGGTCCGGACATAATCGCTGCCCCTACGGCTGCAAAGATAGCTCCCCACTTTTTTACATTTGCCGGGAGGCTGTCAACGAAGTCGTACACTGTAGAAACAATTTTCCCGCATATTGTCACAATGGCAACAAGTCCGCTCACGATTTGTGCCATAACCTTGGCTATCTTTTTAGCTATCTCCGGCAGTTTATTGCCGAGCTTATCATTTAGCCACCTGATAAACTCCTGAAATTCCTTGATGTATGGTTCTAAATATTTGATGAGATAATAAGCAATCCATTCCTTGAGCATTTTCAGCTTAACTTGTAAAGATTCGACATCATAACCGATTTCTCGAATCCATTTCAGCTGCCCTTCCGAGTCCTCAGGTGTGGCAAGCTCATTCATTTCATTCCGCAAGCGGAAAAACTGCTCCCGGAGTTCAGGTATCCATGCGATGTCCTCTTGGGAAACACCCATGACTTTCATAGCCATCGAGAGAGTTTTGGCAGAGTTTTCCGTAATCCACATCTGCGATGCCAGTTTTTTGAATTCCATGTCGGCCCCGGACACATCTTTTATCATGTCCACAGCTGCTTTGCCTATGCCAACCATAGCTCCGCCGATAGCAAGGAAAGGCGCCGCACCTTTAATGGTTTTTAGCATTCCTTCTAATTGCTTAACGGCAGATATGCAACTATTAAAAGAGCCGTTGTCAACATCAGCACCGATTTTGACTAAAAATTCTGAAATAACTTCTCCGTTCATCGGTTTTTCCTCTCCAATGCATCTCGTAATCTTTCTGCGTTGATGGCTTTTACAGCAAGAATCTCGTGTGCATCTAATAAATCATCAAAATCATAGGTCCCGTCAAAGACCTCGTGTTGCTGCCACATGCCTGCTATCACAGGTGCATAAGCAAACGCGTCGACCGTTGGGAAATTGACGGGATCAAAAATCAGGCCTTGGCTTTCTTCTTCGCCGGAGTTAACCCGGCGCCGGTAAAAAAACCTCCAACATTAAACAGAAATGCCCGGACAGTAAGTGTAATTACAGTGGTGGTATCGTAAGCAAGTTCTTCATCTACAAACGATCCGTCTTTCTTCAATATAATTTCAGGAAGAAGCTGTCCGTTCACTTCGTTCATTTTTGAAACGGTTTTCAGGAGCATATTCTGTATTTCGTCAAACTCCTGTCTTGGAATAGCAGGAAGGACGGAAGCGAACTCATCGACTGTCAGTTCTTTTCCGTCCTTCCCTTTTTTACCGATAAGTGGAGCAATCACTCCGGCCGATTTAAAAGCAAGGTAGGATGCCGACCGGGCATCTAATTTACTCAGCTGGTATTTGACCCCTTCCACTTCTATAATGGTCGTTCTATTTGATATTTTCATAAATTCCTCCGGTATGTATTAGAAAAATCAAATGGGATTATTTGTGATATCGGCACACATGAGTGTCCATGTTACACGCTGCCCCTGTGCCTGATAAGGGACATCGGCTTCCTTGTTCGGAGAAACGCCGGTGCATACATGAGACCCTCCGGTGGAGGAGTTTTTCAGCAGAATCGTCGTGTTTGCCCATTCGCTTGTCGGTGCTCCCCAAAGAGCCTGAAACCATTTCAGAAGCCATGTATGGAGCGGTGCTGTTTGCTGCACTTCTATGGTGATACTGCCGTTATTACCGGCAATCTTGGAAACCATGATTGAGCCGTCAGCAGCTACATCATGACTGCTTCTTTCTGTGGCCTTGGTAACGGAAATAGAGCCTGCCCCTTCTCCGGTGAAAATGTAATCTCCTGCGACCCCGGAATGAATAGATCCGACCAGGTCAAGGAAACTGTATGTTGTTTTATTCATTTATCTTTCCTCCATTATCTATTCACATAGACTTCAATCGTCACAAACTCAATAGAGCCGGCAAGTTTCACGCAGATATAAATCGGAGGTGCTTTTCTTGCATCACGATCTGCCTGTGATTGGTCATCGATGGCTTCACTCTGCACTAAATATCCGTTGGCAAGATAGTCTCCGTTTTGAAGTGCAAGAACGTTGCCGCCGTTCCATTTGCCGGGAGAAATAAACCCGGTATTCACGTTCTTTTCGCACGCAGCATTGATAACGTTAACGATGGAAGCTACTCCGGCTTCGGTCTGCGGCACCTTTCTTGACGATGTAAGTAAATCCATGACATTCAAAACCACATCATTTTTCAAGATGTCCAAGTTCAGAATCTCGTCAAAGGATGTGCCGTCAGCCATATATCCCTGCTGCAGAATATCGTATTCCTCACCACGGTTTACATAAACGTTGCCGTTGTTTCCATGCTTCGTGGAAGAACCGCAGATATATTCCACCTGAGTTTCTGTGAGATCATCTGCTTTCACGCCGGGGAGAGTTTTATATGCAAGAGTATATGCAGAGTTGTTTGTCCCGCGATTTGCCCCCATTGCATAACCCATAGCAGCCACCACGGCATCGGGATTGTTTTTGTCGGCAGAATATAAACCGAATGTTCTGCGGAATTTTTTTGCCTTGAGCTTTGCAAATATACCAACATCGCCATTTGCATCTGCCGGTGTCGACAAGTTCGCCTCGTTCGATGTCGTATATGCAAGAATGGTGTCAGGTTTTACAGATTCTGCCCACAGTGCCAGTTCCTCAATCTGATCTTCTTTCGCACCGAGAGGAATCAGAACATACCATTCGGAATTTGCCGCACGGCATGCTTGGGCAGAAGCGAGGAGACCTCCGTCATTTGCATCTGCTAAACCCACTGCCAGTTTGGTAGGAGCAAGTCTTGATGAAAAATAAAGAAGAGCCGCCTTGTATTCGGGAGACTCTATAGTGAATCCGTCCTCAAGCATAGCTTCTGCACCGGTATAAATCCTGACGCGTTCTTCTTTCGGGATAACCTTGGAATTTCCCATGATTAATGCCACGTTAAAGCCTTTTCTCGCCGCCGATTTAGCAGATAAATTTACCTGAATATTGACTAACGGCGATAATGATAGTTTTGCCACTATAATCATCCTTTCTTAATAATCATATTTCCGGAAGAAATAATATTTTTTGAATTTCCCGCCGGATTTGCCTGAATATCCCCATTAACCTCACGAATAGACCGTATCTTCTCATCAAAAAACAGCTCATTATTGAAATGAAGTGTCAGGTCTGTCCGCTCGAACCACATACTTTGAAAAAGCTCAGTGACGTACTGCGGCGTGTCTGCCGTGGGGATGATATAAATCTTTTCTTTCCGGAGAATACTCGAGCCGTCCAAAAGGGAATGTCTCAATTGAATGAGTTTGTCATATCCGTTTGGTCCATAGGCAGTAAATGTGACTTCAAGCACCCTTGTAGCAAAGTGCTTCCGCCTTAAGTCCTCGCCGTCATTTTCCCAAAATTCGTGAATCGGCTGTGATACATCATCTCCGCCGGAGTCACGAATGGTAATAAACAGAACGTCATCATTTATGCTCCAATCGGGATTTCCGAGAGCAGAACTGATAAATCGTACCGGCGGTTTTGTCTTTTTGTACACCGTTTCGGGATCATATCCCAAAGCTGTCATGGTCGCCCGGTAGAAAGCTTTTTTTATTTCTTTTAACGTCGCGGCCATTTACACCTCCCCGGGCATTCTTGTGCATATAGCACGATAGAACCCGTAATCCTTATCCGGTGTCACTGAAACAATATGATATTTTTCTCCATTCCATAAAAGAATGTCGGAATATCCGTTTTCTTCCAGCTCTCCCGTCACATATATAGGTTCGGTAGATAGGATCCGCATAGCTCCGGCTTGTCGGTTTCCTTCAGGGATTTGTTGCAAGTCCCGTGCCGTCGCCACAGTAACGATACCTCGAAATAAAAGGGAGGAAGGTGAACCATCCATGACGAATTCACCTTCCTGCCACATACCGGAGGACCGCAATATTGTATATGTCTGTGATAGTCGGGGAGAGTGAATCACGCTTGATAGATTAATCATGTTTTTTACTCCTCCCTTACCACATAAACAATTGATTTTCTTAACTCTCCTTCATCAATCAGCGGATTGCTGCTCTTTTTCTTCTTGACGGTAGATGGAGAGTTTGCCGGCCACCGATTCCTTGGATCAAGAAACCATGCCCGGCAGGCATTCTGTGCCGCAAGTCCTGTTCTTGTAATGGCCCTGTCCATGCCTTCGTAGTCCCCCTTAGCTGCGGACTTGGCTATTCTTGCATATTTTTCTGTAATGGATGCACGATTTGCCTGAATGGCAGGAACAAGAACCGGCCTCGGAGGAATTCTCCACAGAGGAGAGCCGTGAGTTTGAATGTACAAAGAAAAAGCCGAGCTATATTTATAACCCCGGCTCATTTGCTTTCCCATTTCTCCAATCATCTGATTTCTTCTCACGCCGTGTGTATGGATAAACAGGAGTTGGGCATTGTCGATTTCGTCTCCTTTTCGGTGTTTCGTTTGGTTCGGAACGCCCACATAAATGGCTCGCTTTTTGATAGCTGCCAGTCTTTTGAAAACTCCTGCAATGCCCCCGTTATATTCTTTATGCTCGATATTTACCATACATACATGCCTCCCTTGCCCACCATTTTACCCAGTGTCGCAAATTGAACACCGAAGGTGGTGAGCTTGAAGCCTGCCCATCCGTTTAAGTCCTGTGTTAATGCCGACAAATCCATCGAGTGGGAAACGCCGTCTGCACTTTCACTGGTAACGACTCCGGCAGTAGCTGCCGCACCCAATACGGCGGCGGCAGAAGCCCCTTCCGGCTGTTGGCTTTGCAGGTGCAAGGCGCAGAAATGTGCAATAAAAAGACCAATGGCAGCTTTCCACATGGCATGATACCGATTCTGGCTGACACATTGGTTTCCAAGTTCCACATAGGTCTCAATCACAGGATTGGGAAGAATGTCCTTGAACTGTGGATATACGGAAAGAAAATCGTCCACCGTATAAAGTGGATGATTGTCTCCGCCCCTGATGTTTGCTGCTGCTCCTATAATGCCATGTATCATGTCTGCCCCCTTGCAATTACTTTTCCGGTGTTGTTACTGTCGGTTCTGTTTTCGATTTAGGCTTTTTTGTTGCTTTGGCCACTGCCACAGCTTCTGCCTTTTCGCTTGTATCTTCGGCAATAATAATATCTCCGTCTGCGACGGCCAGTTCATACAGCCACGTTTTGGAAATCCAGGCAGGAGCTGTTTCAAGCTCCATGCCCCCTTTCGTGGTGTATTCTTCTCCGTCCAGTTTAAAATTGAACTTCTTTTTTGTAAGAATAACCATTGTTTTCCTCCTTAAATACCGTCAAAGTATTTCACCGGCTGGTAGTAATTGAATTTAACCTGCCCGATTTGTGCTGCAAAGAGTGTCAGGTATGCTGCTCTTTCTACAGACGGCTGTGTCATAGCACGAGTAATCGGAACGGTAATGTCAAAGTTGACCTTGTCCTCATCGTTGACATATACGACCATTCTGTTCGTTTTCCCTGCGCCGGCTTTGATGCACCAACGGCAAGGTTCGATATCAATGTCCACGCCCTGATTTTTTGCAATATTATTCTGCAGTAAGTATTCAAGAACAGAGATATTTCCTGCTTCCGATACTTTCTGTTTAACAATATATGCATAGTTTTCCGGCGGAATCAGAATATGGTTCGGCATACCGCCAAGGTCATATTCGGAAGCCGTCCATGCCTCAACGAGTGCTTGGTTAATATCCTGAAGAATTTCGTCCGGAGTTTTGGATTTCCATTCTGCCTTTCCTGCGGCGCCGTTTTCTACTGTTGCCACAGTCACCTTTTTGTCATTGATAATCCCGGATGTCCCGAGCTGTTCAAAGCCGAGATATACGTTCTGGTCAATGGTCTTGTTGTAGTTCAGGCGGATTCCTTTATCGAGCATATCTTCGAGGTTACGTCCGATTTGTTTCAGTTTTGCCTGGTCAACAAAAGGGACCTGCATGGCATGCATCCAAGTAAATACCTTGAACAGGTTTTTGCCGGTATTAACCTGCATAGTCGGGATTGTTGTAGAACCGCTGCCCACGATAGAGTTGGCATTGGCCCCGGTCGTTCCATAGTCCACATCAAAGGTGGAAGTGAATTCTACCCATCCGCCCCCTGTCTTGGCAACAATATCACGCTGCCAGGTTACGGAGCTTAACGGTTCTCTGATTTTAGGATCTACTTTTTCAAGTTCTCCCACTAAATAAGCCATACCGGATGCCATCTGTGCATCGTAAGCAGAACCGTAGAACGCCTGCTTTCCGCCTGCTCTCATGGCTTGTGTTGCTGCATTCATCATGCCTGCATTCGGTGTGAAAAAAGATGCATTGTTTCCCATTATTTCTACCTCCTAATTATGCATTCAGACGAGTCAGAATCGTTACTTCTGCCACGCCGTTTGCATCAATATAACCATTTGTCCACTGCACATTGGTCAGCTTGATTGTATTTGCGCCATCTTCTGCCGCTTCAAATCCGCCAACAACTCCTCCCTGAATGGAAGCATTTTCTTTAATTCTTACATATACAGGACTTCCTGCTTTCGGTGTGCCGTTGTTACATTTAACCACAACGCCACCGCGGTTAATGGCAGATACCAAATCAAGGGCATGATAAGCTGTTTCATTCTGGTCATCATAAGCAACAGCCTGTTTTACCGTCCGGAGTGCAACGCCTCCGAATTTTTCAGCTGTGAAGTTGGCATCGACAGCAGAGTATGTGTTGTCATCGTTCGTCATGAGAGCGCATCCGTAAGGAACAGCCGCAGACCCCTCTTTTAACTGACGAGATGTGACAATATCGTCCGGAGTTCTTGCGTAGGTCCCCGGGAAACCATAATTCATCGAAATTCCAATTGCTTTACCGCTCATTGTTTTGACCTCCTATTAATTCTTTCTGTAATGGGGATTGTATTTATCCCTAATCATTTTTCCTAATTCGCGATCGTCCATTGCTTGGTCTTTGGCATTGGCATGACCGTTGTTTCTTGCTTGCATGAGGACTCCGTATCCATTATCCGGCAGGTTTCCACGAATCAAAGCGGCAAGGCTGTCTGCTGCTTTCTTTCTCTGTCGCCTTGTCGGAAGTGCTGCCACCACCGGTCGCAATGCACGAATCGCATCGAGAGCCGCATCTTTGGCCGCCTTGACATCTTCGCTTTCGTCGCTCGGTATCAAATCTTCATCATCATCTTCTGCCTTGCTTTCCTCTTCATTGGCTCTGTTGATTTCTTCCGGATCTACAGTAACCGCATCCTCATCCTGTGCATCTTCATCGGATTCGAGTTCATTTGCAAGAGAATCAAGTGCATCCTCTTCTTTTTCCTCATTTGGAGTATCTTCCTCATCCGATTCTTCATCTTCCGTCTTTTCCGGAGTGGGAAACTTCCCAGGAATCGCCTCGAGAGCATCTTCGATTCTCTTGAGTCTTTCCTCAAGTGCTGATTCTTTGTCTTTCTTTTCTTCTTTTTCCGGAACTTGCGCTTCGTCCTCCGCTTTCGGATTCAGCTTCGCAGCCTGTTCCAGATCCTCCGGAGTCGTGTCTCCGTCTTTGGCAAAAGCGGAGAGCATGCGGCCCCATAAACTTCTGTTTTTCATTCTTTTCCCTCCTTCTTGGGAATCCCGGATGGATACTTTTTTCCCGGCTCTTCCTTTGTCAACAACTGCCACATGGTTTCCTCTGATTTCCCGTTGTATATACGTGTCCTCGTCAACCGGATCCCATAAGCAGTCATATCCGCAGGAGATGTCCCGCTTTCCATCCTTAATTTTTTGAATAAGGTCCTTGTCGTAGATGATTAAATCCGCAACGATACAGTCGGAAAGAATACCGGTCCCTTGATGAATATCCCGGCAAGTTCCTTTTATGTACCGTTTTATATTTTCTGCGGTCACATCCTCGTTTGGATGTTCATCTACCACAGGTTTACCTTCAAAACTGGCGAGTGCCGCCTTGCTGAATACCTCTTCTTCAAGGCGTTTGACTTTGTAAATTTTTTCAGGATCCTCTCCACCGAACTCGCTCCCTCGGTAGTCTTGATTTCCCGTTCTTGCAATAGGCACTTCCTTGCAAATTAAATATCCCTCAGGAGTCTCTATCATGTGACCGGAAATCCTGCTCCCATAAAATGCTCTCATTTATCCTCCTTCATTGAGTTTTTTGAAATTCGCAAGTGTCATAAATTGTATCTTCCCATTTCTATACACCTTATGCGGCCACGACACATCGCTGTAATCGACAAGCGGCGCTGGATAGCACCTGCAGTTAGGAAACTCGCCTGCATGATAATACCCATAGTTCTTCATCCGTATCAATGCTTCCGGTGAAGGAGGATCTTTCCAATTGATGAGAACTCCGTTCATGTGGGCATGCGACGACCGGACACGGACGTCTTCCGACGTTTTCCATACATACCAGTCAATGCCTGCCCCTTCAGCACGCACCCTTGTCAGAGTTGTCGATGCCTTTGACGTTTCCGTTCTTGCGATGAGCTTTGCGTGAGCTTTTGTCAGGCTTGGCCATTCGGACAAAATATCATCTATCATGGCATCCGACCGCACTCCGTCCGCCTGCTTTTCGGCAATCAATCTCGATACTTTTTCGGCAGCCTGTTCCGCCATAGACCTTATAAGCTTGGAATTGCTGTCGATAATCTCCCGGTAAACTGGAGTTTCTTCCAGTTCTTTTTTCAGAAGCTTATATAGCAACTTTCCTTTTGACCCGTACCTTGCCGCCTCACGCCACGTTTTATGTCCGTCACTTGCAATTTGCGTGACCATAATCTTGGCCGCTCTTCTTGCCTCCCTATCGAAAGTGGGAGACCTGGCAACACCTCGAAGAATAGAAAGCATCATAAAAGGACTCTTGGCATTGGCTAACCTCCGCCGGAGTCCTATCATAATGGCTTCTATTGCCTTAGCATACCTTTTCTCGATGGCACGCCTCGGCTTGAAGTTTCTTTTATTCATTTAATTCCTCTACTTTTTTGTTCTCTTTTTTAAAAAATAGTTCATGTCGTCACGTCTAATATGAAAAATGTTATGTAATAAACCGTGTACAAAGTCTTTTATCTCTTCATCGCTTGCATCGGTCATTTTCTCGTTAATGTACTTACATACGTTTTCTGCAGCATCCCTTTTATGTGCATTAAACTTTTCCCCTCTTTCAAATAAATAGCGGACAAATTCATGTGTTTTAAACCTTTTTTCATTTTTGGAACTTGGATCATTCTCTGATTCCGAACTCGTGGCACTCGCCGGATTTTCCATCGCATGTGTTCTGATTTTCTCTAACCATGCATTTTGCATCGGATACTTTCTATCATGGATTTGTTTCGACAAACACTTTACCTTTGCTTCCTCATAAGCATATTTATCAAACATCCCTTTATCCAAATATGCCCGAGCTTTATCAGAGTATTTCTTCAGTGTTTTCAACTCTGCTTCGCTCTGATTCGGAAACTTCTTTTTATTACGTTCTAAATCTTCATTAACTTCTTTTTTTACCTTGGGATCTATGATTGCCATGCCGTTAGAATCATATTTCACCCATGCTTTCTTTGAATCGTTCTTTGATTCAGGACTTGCAGCACTTGCCAAGTTTTTTATTGTCTGAGTTTTACTTTTATCTGACTCCGACTTTGCTTTAAATTCCTGGAGTGCTTTAACATGAGCTTCACGTGCTCCGTTATACCAAGCTATATTTCGTTTGGAGACTTCACTACCCGGGCCATCTGGATTTTTCTTCAAAAGCCCGTTCCACTTTTTGAGCTTTTCATCTGCTTCTGCTATCGCCGATGTAAATCGTTCCGCTTCGGTTCCCGGACCTTGTTCCCAGAATTTTGTCGCATGCTCCAGCCCCTGTTTATATTGAGGATGGGATTTATAGTTAAATCCTGATCCTCCCGGATTTGCAGCACTCGCCAAGTTTTTCATTGCCTGAGTTTTGCTTGTTCCCGTCCCTTTTGTTCCGAACTTTTGCCCATTAAACTTTCCACCTGCGCCGGCTTTGACTGTGCCGTCTTCGCCAATAAGAACATGTGAACCTTTTATCGTTCTCCATTGTTCGGCATCGTGGGCCCGTATTCTCTTTAAGTTTTCTTCCGTTTTGTTCATTTTTCTCTCCTTTGCTAATGATTAATCGTTTTATCATCAACAACATAGCTCTGAATTCAATGAATGGCAAGTTATTATTCGCAATAAAAAAGCCCGCTTTTGCGAGCTTGGATAAGCGACAAATGGGATACTAAAATCAATCCTCAAAGGGTGCATCCTCATAAATTGCCATAGAATATATTACAGCATCATCTGGTGTTTTTACCCAACCAGATTTTATGGCATCAAGCATTTCTTTTTTGTTTTCTTCTGTCGGTAAATGCAATTTAACACCCAATATAAAATCGTGATTATCCCACATGCTTTTTAGAATACTTTCTATCTCTTCCCACATATAACCACCCTTAGTCAATCTCAACTTTCCCAAGAACTTGATAATTATTGAATCCATTGTTTTTTACTGTATAGAGGTAACTTCCGATACATTTGTATAAATTTTTTTGTTTCCTCTCCTCCTTAGATAAATTAGTATTTAATTCGTGTATAACCATAGCATACTCCCGCTTAGAAAGTTTTACAACCTTATTCTTATATCTTCTACGAACAGCCTTTCCATTGCCGGAACTAAATTTCCCATCTTTATCTCTCGGATGTTTTGATTCTTCAAAATCACTGTCTTGCGTTAATTTGGCCTTTTCAGGCGTTCGTTCTTCCTCTTCGGGTAAGTTGTCGGACTTCGGTTTAAAATCGGAATTTCCGCTAAAATCACCCGCATTTTTTCCGGTTTCCTTTACTCCTTCACCTTGAAAATCAGGGATTCCGGGCATTCCACCCATTTCTCCTTCTTCTTCTATTTCATCGGAGGCATTCATGATGTCCTGATCTGTTATATTTGTCCACACGCCCGTTCTTTCACTTTGCTGTTTCAGTTCCTTCAGTGCTGTCCGCTTGGATACAAGTCCGGCATTCAAAGCGGCCACAACATTTTCTGTTCCCGATTTCGCAAGGTCGCTTCGTTCCTGATCGCTCGGTTCAGATACAGGATCGAAATCAAAATCCAAGTCATCCGGGACCGCTCCGAATACAGACATACAAAGAACCGGCAAGATTTTATTTAATATCGGTCGCAGTTTGGATTCCTGTTCCTGCCCTATCATTTCGTAATAATTCTGCAGGTCGCTTTCTCCCGTTGCATTCATTCCTGACGGCGACCGTCCGAACAGCTTCGTTGCCGGGATTTGTGCGGCTCCCGATATATCCATCATGAACTGCTGATATACTTCGGAAAGTCCACCGAATGTATATTGGTGGCTCTCTATTCCGTCCGCTGCATCGATAACCTGCAGTCCCATATTGGACATGAGCCAGTTTTGCGCCTGAATGGTATTGTATAGTTCTTTTTGTGATGCCTCATCTGATGCTGCGAGCATTTGTCCGAGGTCATTCATTTTTAAAACACGGAGCGATGCCATAAATGTGAGCTGTGCGATATTCCACGAGACATTGTCTCTTTTCTTTAATTCCTCGAATACTGATTCAATAACCGAAGCACCCCATAGCTGTTCCGATTGGCTTTCCCAAAACGGAAGCTCGTCCCCGGTAAACCGCACCACCCTTGAGTAGTGAACGCTGACACTTTTCCCGCTCACCGTATCCGTGACGGTGTAATAGGCAGGCATGCCATACTCCGAATCGGTTATATCCTCCACCAATGTCATGGACGGCTCGACACCGTTCCACCTGTCAAAAATCAAAAGTCCGCAGAAATCCCCCGGAACCATTCTTTCTGTATCAAGCGGCTCCGACAGATTGTTTCCCTGCCCCTTAATCACCATGATACCAATGGCCCCGCCATAAAGACGTCCCCATTTCAGGCCGTGTTTTATTTTCTCTATCAACTGTGTCCGGCGGAGTTCCAAATCGACACGTTTCAGGAGTTCCGGATCAACCTCTGTGGTAATGGTAATCCAATTTTTGAGCATATCCGATGGGATCACGTCTATAATCCTTCGCATAATCCAATGTTCCCGGTACAGGCTGTTCAGCAATTGATAATTCTTTGTCAACCGCTGCATCGGATAATAGGTGCTGTCCAAAAGATTGGGAGTACCTGCTCCGAGACGTGCCATAGGATTAGAGAACGCATCTCTTGCAGGCATTCTCTTTGGCCGCCCTCTATATGTTGTTTTTCTTTTATTACGCATTCGCAAGCCTCCTTGGTCTGATTATGGTTTGGCAATAATACCTCAGGGCATCACAGGCATGGTCATTGACCTTTATCGGTCTTTCTTTTCCTCCGTTTTGAATAGCCTTTTCGTCCCAAGCGTAGGATTGCATTTCTTTGATGAGATTCGGACAGGCATCTTTGTATATCCGTATTTTTCGTCTTGTTAATAGCCTGTTTACGTTTCTGATGCCCTCGATAACACTGTTATCCGCATTTATGGTATCCACGGTTTCTTTCGCTCTGAGTCCCCGGTTTCTCATTTCAATCTTGAAACTGGCGGCCGAGGGATCTACAATCACCGCCGTCGGTGCATAGTCAGAGAATTTGATAAACTCCATCAAATCGTCACCATACTGACTGTTATCTTTTTCTTTCCCGCCTTCAGCACGGCTGTTCCAGTAATATTCTCGGCAGACCCATACCGTATCTCCATCGTCCCATATATCAAGGAACGCCATCGGATTGACAGTTCCGTAGTCGATTGAGATATATCGCCTGTAAAGTCGAGGATTCTTATATATGAGATCCAGCTGTTCTTTATCAAAATAAAGCTCGTCGCTCCACGCGTCTTTGTAAATGGCCCCTTGCGCCATGACCCATAAACCCAAAATAAAACGCTGATAAAACACACCGGTGTAAGTGGTTTTATAGCGCTCACGTACTATATCAGATAAACTCGGATTGTCGTCCATTACAAAATGCAGATGGAGCAATTTCTTTTCGTCTTTTTTCTCTATCCAGTTTTTTAAAAACCAGTGCATCGGACTTTCAGGATTGCAGTTGAACCACATCTTTGCTCCTTTGACGGAGCAGCGGCCCGTTGCCTGATTGACAAAGGATTCAGGCATAAGAGCTACTTCGTCGCAATATAGACCCGCAAGTGTCATACCTTGAATCAAATCTTGCGAGGATTCGTCCCGTCCTCCGAAGATATAAAAATAATTGGTTACTCTTCCGTTATTGACGATTATCGTATTGCTCGTTCTGAATTCCTGTATTTCATACCCACGGGCATGTAGAACCGGTCGCAGCCAGTTCCACACATTCCGGCGGAACGAGCCGACCGTTTTACCGCACATAGCAAAGTTCTGCCTGTCATAGCTTGCCATCGCCCACAGTATAAAACTTATCGCCATTGATACCGTCTTCCCGGCACGTATACTTCCATCGGCAATGATGCCATTATAGCCGGAGTAAGGAGAATCCTTGCACCACCAGGTAAAAGCCTGCATCTGGCGTTTGGAAAATTCTTTAAACCTGATAACAGGCTCTATTACCGTCTTCATTCTTCCTCCCACACTTTTTTGGCAGAGTTATTTAGCGCTTCTGTTAACCCGTCATCGGCATATTCGCCATTCACAGAAACATCCACCTTTTCCCGGTAGGATTCCACATCGGACACTCTTGCCTTTCGCTCCAATCCTGCCCCTTCTACCAGATACTGTAACAGAAGTTTTGGATACAGCTCTTTTGTTTTCAGTTCTTTTAATGCTTCGATAGCTTTTTTCTGAACAAGCAGTCCGATTTGTGCCTGCTGCTGATTCATTTTTTTGATGGCATCGCAGGCACTTTTGAAAGCCTCTTTTTCCAATGCATTGTCGTAGGCACGGCTTCTTTCTACCCAGTCCCATTTGCTGCACCACCCGGTGATAAGAGTGCCGGATCTACCCAACTCTTTAGCAACTTTCATGCAAGACCTTTTTGTTCCCATTTTGTAGTACATTTTAAAAGCTTCATAGGCCTGCTCCGACTCGCCCTTTTGTCTGTACCACTTTCCTTCTGTTTCTCTCTGTCTTGCCAATCAGGTCACCCCCTTTATAAGGTGGTCCCCGCTTCTTCCAAGACCCGGGAAAGTTCAATCAACTCTCCGTTTCTTTCCACCTTTACATTTTCGTCTCCGGTCTCTCTTATATACCTCCGGACAATCACATCAACATATCTCGGATCCAGTTCCATAAGTCTTGCTTCTCTCTCCATTTTTGTGCAAGCCATGATTGTCGTTCCGCTGCCACCAAAGCTGTCGAGAACAATGTCCCCTTCCTTGCTGCTATTCTGTATCAGATAAGCAAATAGTTTCACCGGTTTCATTGTCGGATGTTCGCCGTTTCTCTGCGGTTTATCCATATCAATAACCGTTGTTTGTTTTCTGTCCGAATACCAATTATGAGATGCCCCCGGCTTCCAACCATACAAGCACGGTTCATGTTTCCATTGATAATCTTGCCGGCCGAGAACCATTGCATTTTTGTTCCAAATCAAGCACTCCCGGACATCCCATCCGACGTCTTTGCAGGAGCCGCGGAAGTTATACCCCTCACTGTCTGCATGCCATATATAGAAAGCAGCTCCCGGTTTCATATTCCCGTCAGCGGCTGCGAATGAATCAATCAAAAACTGACGGAAATCTCCGTCAGCCATTTCGTCATTTTCTATTGTCAGGGCATCTTTTGTTTTACCGGTATAGCTCACATTATACGGAGGATCTGTAACATATAAATCTGCCTGCTTTCCACCCATGAGTCTGTTTACTTCTTCCTCTTTCGTGCTGTCTCCGCACAGGAGTCTGTGTTTGCCGAGTATCCATAAATCCCCGGTTCTTGAGAATACATTGGTTTCAGGCTCGGGAACTTCGTCCTCTTCTATATCATCAGAGGTCACCTGCTCCCCTATCATGTCAAGCAGAGACTCTGCATCAAACCCGGTCAGATCCATATCGAAATCGTCTATACTGTCCAACTCACGGAGCAGGTCCGATAGTTTTTCATCGTCCATTTCCGCCAATTCTGCGATTCGGTTATCGGCAATCAGGTCCGCATGCTCTTCTTCCTCACTTGCATAGTCTTGATATTCTACCGGAGCATATTCAAGTCCCGCTTTGATGGCCGCCAATCTTCTCCCGTGACCCTTTGTAATAAGTCCGCTTCGCTTGGATACTGTAATCGGCGCTCTCCATCCGGTTTTCTTGATAATCTTACCGAGGAGCTCCAACTGCTCTGCGCCATGCATGTTGGGATTTTCCGGATTCGGTTTTAAACTTGATACATTTACGATGTTATCAAACCGGCAAAATACCAATGCACCATCTGGTGCGGTTTGTCTCGGTTCTGCCGTCGTTTTATACTCGGACATTTCATAATCCTTTCCTTGTAACAAAAAAAGCACTCCACCCGAGTGCCTTTGATTCCCTGATTCGTAACTTTCACACATACACTATATCACATTTCCATAGTGGCTTTTAGTGGCGTATTTTCTAAATCGTGCAGAGCGCTCCCATGTAAACGGTAAATCCACCGAAGATTCAGGTGCATTTGCACTGATATTTTTTCCCATCGTTGATTTAAAATGTACCTCCGGTATAATACCGTCCATCGGTCGTGGTCCTTCTCGGTGTTAATTAGAACTTCCGCCTTTTCCTGAAGTGCCATGAGTTTTACAAACTCCCGCATCAATTCCGCTCTTTTGGCTTCCAACCGGGACACCACCTCGTCGAGTGATTTCGTGCTATTGGATTGGATTTTGTCTCCGATTTGCGGTGACTTGAGAGAAATCACCTCCATTTCAATTTCCGCCAGCCGCTCCTTGCAAGCCTCCACTCGGGAGTGCTGCCGTCGCACGTCATTCAGAAATTCTTTAATCGTCATTCTTTCTCCTGCCTGCTGCGACACATAATGAAGCAATCAACAATCCCATACTGCCCCCCGTTATCATCCCTAAAATGAACATCATACGCACCTCCTAAATGTAAATCTCGAGTACTGTGTCGATATGCATAGGATCACCCAGGTATCCGTAATATTCACTTGAGCGTTCCCACTTCGTTGCGACGGCAGTGACGATTCTGTCTGTATATTTTCTCGGTATCGTTGACCTGACGGTGTATTCCTTTTGCAGCACCACGTGGTGTTTCCCTTCACTTTCGTCTATTAATCGAATGACCGTTCCGTTTACCAATTTCAGAAAATCGGATAATAATATCTCATTCATATCTTGTTCCTTCCGTGTACATAAACGTCCCCTGTCTTTTTGTCCACGATTGTGACCGTTCCAGATAGCCGGTATCCCGACACTCGCAGCATGGCGAGCATTGCTGCAAACACCCGATAGGATTTCATTGCTTGGTTCTTCCGTCTGGCTTCCCGTGCCTCCGCTTTGAATATAGCCGCCACGCTGTCAAACGTCGGATCGCCATGAAAATAAACGCTCCTTTTCATCCCTTCGGCCATCATTCCGCCTCCTCTTTCTCTATCATGTGGTTAATGTACCATTGAGCCTTTCGGAGGTCTTGTGTTCCGCCTTTTTCTTTCCATCGGTACAAGTATTTAATTGCGTTCGCCGTGCATACCGCCTCAATGCCCGTGAGGTTCTCCGTCGCCGCTGCAATGCAGTCGATGCATTCGACGAGTCCTTTATTGTAGTGCGGCGGCCTGTTTACCATGTCCGTCATCATGCTTTCACCTGCTCCACGTCGTCAACTAAATATCCGTAATCTCTTAAATTATGTTTATCAAGCCAGTTCTGTATAACTTTATTTATATTATGTTCCAGTTCTTCTCTCTGCTTATCTGTGACATCTTCAAGAAAATCATTGTAATATTCGTCGTAAATGTATACTGCGTCACTTACTAAATCCTCAATGATATTATCAATATCCGCTTTCGGCTCAGGTCTTATTAGCCTTCCGACATAGAAACACATGAATGAATCGTCCATTGAATAATTCCCGAAAGACGCAGAATTATGTGGTTTAGCATTTATGAGTTCCTTCCGTCCGACATCAATCGCTTCTTCTTTGCTGTGGTATGTGTCGCAAAAATTAAAACGATCTTCATTAAGTCCCAATACCCATTCTTCTCCTTGTTTCATATTTCCTCCAGCTCTATTTCAATTCTCGGATTCTCCCGGTCGACGAATACCTCGTCGCTCGCGATGTGTAGATATTTTGGACTGTCATTTTTTAGAATTTTTATCGCCTGCAGCGCGTCTAATAAAAATTTCAATCCCGACTTCACGTTGTCCTCGTCCCGCCTTTGGTTCGGCTCGTAGAACCATATCCGCATATTGACCTTTTCTTGAAATTCCGTGCCTTGTTTCTGCGGCAAAAACTGTGCCATGATATCTTGCTGTGTTTTCTGTTTCAGCTTATTGCCAATGTAGAAATTTCTTCGGTTCGCTCCTATGATTTCGTTCATTGCCGGGAGCCGCCCCTTGTATACAAGTTTCAGTTTTTCCATATCTACTCTTCTTTCAGTAAATCATTCAGCCGTTCCAACCCCGATTTCTTCTCTCAACGCCGTCAAGATTTTTTTGCTCCAGTGTATCTACTTTTGATTCTTCTATCTTTTTTAAATAGTCGGTAGACACACGCCAACAATGCCCATATCTCCCACGCCCCGAACAACTATGACCGCCAATATCAATATCAAAATCAACCCCCATAAGACAACCGATATCAGCAATAATCGTTCCCCTATCCCCAACATTTATGTCGCTGTTATATGTACCGCCAATTACTTCTACCCTGTCACCAACCTTAAATTCACTCATTTCCTTTCCTCCTGAATTATCTCTACGATGTGCCTCCCGATGGCTTCCACTACATTAACCGTGACGGCGTTCCCTGCCTGCTTGTATAATTGCGTGTTGCTGTTCACTTCTGCCGCCTTTTCGAATTGCTCATCGGAAAACCCCTGCAGTCGCCAACATTCTTTAGGTGTCAGCTTTCTAATTCTCACCGGAGAAGTATCCATTAATACTCCTGCTGTTCCATGAGTTGTTATTGTGCTACATCTCCCCGGCTGCACTCTTGCACGCCTCGTGTTGCTTGACGAATAGGCCGTTTCGATTCCATCTCCGACCCGTGCCGGTAACATCCCTGATTTCGTTGCATTTTTGATTTCTACGACTCCATGACGATCCTGCCCGGTCAATGTGAACATCGGCTCGCCCTCTTCTTTTATCCATCTGCCGTTCTGTCTCTTATTTATCCTGTCCGGTGTGAGAATTGATTTTACATGAATCGCTTCGTTATCTATCATCACTTTTTGCGGATCTTTATAGTCGGTAGCAGATAATGTGCCGGCGTTGCCGCATGAATGAAACACCCTCGATTTTTGTCCGCCCTTTCCAACATGCCCCACGACATACAGCCCCGTCTTTGCTCCCATTCCTCCGCCTTGACTGGATAGTGTGCAGGATAGCTCCGGTTCATAAACTCTGTCACCCTGCGATCCGTCTATCATCTTTTTAAGAGCTCGTTCACTTTTTCTTGCGGGAGGTAGTAATTCTCCGCCACCGTTTTCTCCAAGACGTCCAATAATGTACACTCTTTCTCTGTTCTGAGGTACTCCGTAATCTTTCGAGTTATAAACTCGCCATTGGACAGCATACCCTCTTGCTGCCATTTCAGACGTGACCCGGAGGAATCCCCACCCCCCCTCAATTGAGAGCAGATTTTTAACGTTTTCAGCGATAATCCACTCGGGTTTATCATCTTCTTTTTCATCAAGGAGCCGCATAATTTCAAAAAAGAGTCCACTCCTTGTTCCTCGTCCGATTCCTTTTTGCTTTCCGGCAATACTGATATCCTGACAGGGGAATCCGAAACTCCAAAGAGTGGCAATTGGTAACTCCCATCCTCTACATTTTCGTACATCATCGCTAAACCACAGTCCTTTCGTGTCATAAATCGCTCTATAGGATTTTTGTGCGTATTTATCGGCTTCACACCACCCTATACATCTCATTCCCGCTTTTTCAAATCCGGAATGAAAACCTCCTATCCCAGAGAAGAAATCAATAAATGTGATATCCATGTCCACTCTCCTCTGTTAAAACGGTATATCGTCTTGGTCGTATTCTTTCTTTGGGATTTCTCCCGGTTCGTATGAAGCCTGACCGAAGTCCGTGAATTTTGTGACCGGTTTTTCTTTTCCTTTACCTACGCTCCCGATTGGCCTTGCGATGACGTTTGCGACGACCTCTGTGAAGTAGCGTGTTTCGTCATTTTTCTCGTAGCTCCGTGTGGAATATCTGCCCTCTGCATACACATAGTCGCCCTTTTGTAATTCGTTTCCGGCTGCCTCCGCGAGCTTGCCCCATGCGACCACGTTCACCCATTCGGTGTATTGTTTCTCTTCTCCCTGCGAATCGGTATACTTGCGGTTTACTGCAACCGATAGCCTTGCCACAGTCTTTCCGCCGTTTGTTACCTTGATTTCAGGATCCTTTCCGAGATTTCCCATAATCTGCACTCTATTCATCATTTGACTCCTTCTATTTGTAATTTATCGCTGATTTTCTGTGTAATTTCGTTGACTCTTCCGTCGGCCAATAGGACCTCTATCCGGTTTCGATTTCCGGCGGAGCTTGATTTTCCTTCATACATTTTCAGAAATTGGCCGCGGATCACATCCTCCTCTGTTCCGGCGGTCATGGAAAATAGCGTGTCCAGTCCGATGGCTCTTGCCACTTCCTCTGCCACCTTGTCTTTCCACCTGTAGTCTTTCGCTGCATACGGTCCGATTTTTGTGATGACATGCCTGACCTCGCCCCATGCGTCCGCTCCGGTCAGTTCTGTTTTGCCTTGCGATTGATTGATGATTTTCTCGCATAGGCCGCATATTTTGCCCACCGGCGGTGCGTAGCTGGATTCGCTCGTCCTGAGAAGTTCTCCGATGGCCTTGGATACTACTACGCCGGGATATTGCCCTAAAAGCTTGCAGTAAACCGCCATCTGCTTATCCGAGAAAGTCGGATATACCGTCTGCATGATCGCCAGTGATTTCTCCGTCAACTTGTCCATCAAAATGGCATCTCCTCCATTTCTCTGTCCAGTACCTGCATCGACCTTTCCAGTGATTCCCGGACCGTTTCATTTTGCCTGTCCCGCTTGCCGTCACGAAGTGGATAAAATCCTTTCCAGGAATGCTCGATTCCTTGGTTTACGATTTCCAGTGCCTTGAGCTCGCTACCGCCCGATAGTTTATGCAGGCTTTTGAGCGCCATCTTGGCTGCCCGGATTCCAAATACCTCTTTTCTCTTTTTTGCCATTTCGTTTCTCATGGCTATCCACTCCCGGAGTGCTTCCGCCAGCTCCTCATTGCTTCCCGCGAACGAGGCTACAAGCTCACTCCATTCTGAAGTCAAGTTCTTTTTGCTCTCTCTCTCCTTCCCCTCTGGGGGGATATGGGGGGATGTATTTTGGTTACCTGGTTTCTTGGTAACCTGGTTTCTTGGTATCTTGGTTCTTTTATGGGCATGTGAGTACAATGTTAGTGCCTTGTTAGCGCCTTGTTGATGGCTTGTTAGTTCATTGTTACTTTCTATGTTAGTTTCATAGTTTATATCCTGGTATTTCCGCCAGTTGACTATCGTCACGAGACTTCCTCGCTTTGTTACTTCCCGTGTTAAAAAACCGAGTTTCTCGAACCGGTCGATTCCTGTTCTCACGTTCTGCATTGACACTCCTTTGCCGGTCAATTTTTTTATTTCTGCATATGAGGTTATAAATTGACCGGGATTCAGCGTTATCGTGTCGCCATAAATATCGTATTTTTGCTCTTTCCACCGTGCCATAAAAAGTAGCGTAATGAATATGACTTTTTGTTCCGGCGTGCTATTAAACCATATCGGATCATCTTTGGTTTTTCGCCATAAGCATATGAACCCTTTATCCTCCATAGCCGTCACCGTTGAGCGCCCTTCGGAACGGTTCTCTTGCGAGAATCAGGGAGGATATACGGCTTGTCTGTGCGTTGTAGTATTCTCTTATTTCCATTTCGTCCGCCGGGAGGTAATATCCGCCACCCGTTTCCATATGGGAACATATCAGGATGCCGCTTCTTCTTTCTTTTTCTATTTCACTTCTCATGCTGCGGTCAGAAAGGCCGGTAAGTGCGGCGAGCGTTTTACGGCTCACCGCATTCTCTTTGCCGACCGCGTGCATGGATTTTAATATTCCATACACCATTCCTGTCACCTCATGCTTTCTTTACTTCCCCGGTGTCAGGATCTGTGTATAAATCTCCGGGCATTGGGATTTCTTCGTAGTCCGCATTCTCTGTCGGCATGGTCGTTTCCGCATCGATGATTACCGTCTCGTCCGGTAAATCCGCCATGTTCTCCGATATTCCGGATTTGATGGTTTCGTCCGCAGTTACCGCCCGGACAAAATCCGATTTCAGCGGTGCGAATTTCAGGAGCCGCTTCACTAATGTTTTTTTGGCCATTGCATCAAAGTCGCTCTGCCACGGTCCGGTGCCATAGGTTTTTGATTTCTTCTTGGCGAATGCTTCGACGTCCTCTTTGCTCATAACCTCGAACCCCACGCCGCCATTCGTCAGCTTGAATACTGCATAATACAGAATGACCTCTCCTCTGTCTTTCAGTGCCGGTATGTGTCTGAGTTTCGGTTCGAGTCCAAGTTCGTATTCGAATGTATCGTTTTCATATACCTCGTGCGCCTGAATGTTCTGTACCTCGCCGGACCTATATGCGAGGTCTATCATGCCCCGATATCCGAGCTGGAATTGCACTTCCATAACTCCCCTGTTTCGGTATGGGATCAGGTATGCTTGACCAAGCGGCGTGTTCGGTTCGACCCCGAGCTGGGCCGCTTGCATCATCGACCCAAGGAAGGACTCGGCTGTACATTCTTGCAGTTTCTCGTTCCGGCTGTAGGCCGTCAGAGCTATTCTCGTGAATCGCTCCGGTGTTATGACCGAGGGAAGTGCTTTTTCTATCTGTGGCTGCATTCTTTTCAAAAGGCCGCTCATCGCCTGTGTTGCTGATACTTCTTTATCCTTTTCTACAATTGCGTTTTTCAGTCCACCTTTAATATTCATTTTTCTACCTCCATAACTTTTAAACTCATATAGTGCATCCACCGCAGATTTGGTCTGCCTGTGGATGCGTGTCCGTGCTTCACGAGTACCGACTCGTTGATGATGTCCGCCACTTCTCCGATAACCGGCGGCGATTTCAGTCCCATTTGGCACTTGACCTTTGTCCCGATTTTCATTGATTTGAATTCTTCTCTATCCATATCAGTAAATCCTCAGCCGTCGCGTGGCTTCCCGGATAGTTATAAATCCCTTCTCCTTGAGCCTTTCGTATTCATGCATGTCCCTTTTCTTGATATCTGACAGCTTGACCGATTCACTCGCTTTCGGTGCTTTCCATGTGGCTTTTCTCTTGCCGCCCGCCGGATTGTACCAAATCCCGACCTCGCTCGTTTGCAGCAGATCCATCATTTTATTTTTTATGAGGGATTCTTTTTCTTTGAGCTCGTCCAGCTGTCCAGTGATGTCGTCGTATTCTTGGAACAAATCTCCTGCATCTTTCGGGAGTTCCGTTTCCGAATCCTTGACCGCATCCTTGTATTTGAATTGCAGCGCATCGGTGCAACTCTTGCTGGCGTCGATATCTGGTGCCGCTCCGGTTTCTACCAAGTGCCAGAATTCTCTTTCCTTTTCGATGAGCGCTTTGATGTCATCTTCGTTGCGTTCGATAGTTTTCCAAATAAACCGCTGTCCGCCGATAAGTGCGGCGATGTACCATCTGTCTGCTCCGCTAACTGCCATGTAATGCAGGCATTGGCAATAGTAGCTGTCCGGGACCTCGTCATCGTCCCAGTTTTTTCCTGCAAAAAATCCCGCCGTCTTGATTTCGAGTCCTGCATTTTCGCCGACTACCCATCGGTCTATATTGGCAATCATGAAGGGATTCTCCATGCTTTGCATGGTCCCTTTCCTTTGGACCTTCTTTCCAGTCTCGTCTGTAAACCACCTTGCGACAACCGGTTCTAAATACACCCCGGCTTTCACCGCATCCTTGTCGCTGATATCTTCCGGCTCCTTTGCTCCTGTTTTTTCGAGCCATAGCTCATATGGCTTTTTGTATGAATTCAATCCGAGGATTGCTCCGGCGTCAGATCCGCCGATTCCTTTATTTCTTACCGATAGCCATTTGTTTCTATCTTCGCCCTGTTTTGCGGTGAGTATGATTTTGTATGCCATATTTCTCACCTCAGCCATTCAATCTGCCTGAAAATGTCGTACATCATCGCTGCCGTGCTGTCGGCTTCTACATATGCAATCCGTTTTGCGCCGGAAAGGAAAGTAACTATCACGATTTCCTCCTCGTCGTCATATTGCATATCAACGACTTCGCAGTCGGTGTAGCTGAGCGCTTTCGTTAAGTGAATAAGGGCATTCCTTTTGTTTTCTGCGTCCTTTTTCATTATTTTTTTTAAGTATTCTTCGTTATTCATTTGTTCCTCCTTGTGCTATAATGGAGGTGGAAATGTGTTCTATTTTTCCACCTGCCGATTGACAATTGCCGTTGTCCGTCGGCTTTTTACATTTCATGAATATCGCCGCCGTACCATGTGTAAATTCGCATTCCCTTTTTGGATTGCGCGAATCCCCACTCGCATAAACAGCCGCGGCTGTTCTCCCAGTCCCCGGTAAGAATCAGGTAGTCACACTTGCTTAGCAGCTGCAAGCAATCTTCAAGTTGAGTAGTGTATGCATTTTTCTCTTTTGAATATTTTTCATAAGAAAAAACTGTAAGAGGATTCAGTAATATCAAGCATGGGTGCCTTTGATGAATCTGTTCGATGACAACTTTGCTTTTTGCGATATTTAGCTTTTTGCCATTGAACGGGTGTGCTACATAAGCCACCCCGTCAATCATTTCTTCGCTCATTTCCTCATCTCCGTTCAATTTCATTAAATTTATTCAGGACTTGTAATAAAACGGCTTCCGTTATTGCCTCGATGTAAGCACGTGTTCTGTTCCCGTGTTCATCTGCTTTTTTATAACTCTCGTCAGATTCTTTTAATTGCTCCTTTAGCCAGTTTTCAAACTCTTTCATTTTCTCTTTATTAGTCATTTTCTCGCCTCTCTCACTCTTACAATCACGATTCGCCCCGGCTGCAATTCCGCCGGATCCTCGATTTTGTTATCTCGCATGGCCTGCCACACCAATTTGCGCAGGTCCTCCCGGTCGGTGGCGATTTCGCTGCAGATATTCCACAGCGTGTCGCCCTCTGCGACCTCTTTCCTGTATTCGATGAGCTCGTTGGGACCGGCCGTTAAGTAGTCCTTGACGAGGCTCCCGTTAACGGCCAACCCCGCTGACAGCGTGATTCCCATAAACAGGGCAGCTCCGGTCATCATCTTGTTCATGTGTAATCTCCTTTCTACATAGATTTACTATCCACTGGGCAAGCATGCACTCGTGGTACTCCGCCTCCGGACCCGCCGGCATATAGCTGACTTCGATATCCGGCAGTCGGTCCGATGTAATCGGTCTCATTTTGTCACCTCCTTTTTATTTTCTTGCATATCATGCAAGTTTTAGGTTAAAAAAATTCCTATGCTTTCGTCATTATTCAAGCATAAAAACTGCTTAAGTTTTGTGGCTTCCCAACAGGAAAATGGTCTCTTCCCGTTGATTTTATCACTGAAAGAATTTACCGATATGTTCAAGAAATCTGCACATTCTTTATAATTCTTTTTGTTTGCCACTATTGCCCCTTTTAATTTGAGCATTTCCAATTAATTCACCCCCCTCCCATTTATTTAACTTGTATGTTTTGCAAGTTTTACTATCCCAATTATACTTCTTGCGGAAATATTGTCAAGCACAATATACAAGTTTTTTTATTTTAATTCATTATATACTTGTATATAATACAAAATTGTTGTATTATTGCATTAAGAAGATGAGGTGATACAAATGAACGAAATACAATACAATAAGCGTGTGGGCTCACGAATAAAAGAAATACGGAAGTCGAGAAAAATGACTCTTAAAGAACTCGGAGATCATATTGGTCTTAGCGAGAGCAACACGAAGCGGTATGAAGATGGACAAATAAAAACAGTGGGAATTGATTTAATAAAAAAGATTGCGATAGCACTGGACGTTCCCGCATCCTATCTCACCGGATGGGAGGATATGCCGCATTATAAAAAACTTGATAATTATGTCCCTATAACAAAGAAAAAAATCCCCCTCTTAGGGGAGATTGCAGCCGGGCAGCCTATATATGCAGACGGGCATATAGAAGAATATCTTCCGGTCAATGATGATTTACATGTTGATTTTGCCCTAAAAATAAAAGGAGATAGCATGATAAACGCGAATATAGACGATGGCGATATCGTGTTTATCCGGCAACAATCCGATGTTTCTGATGGACAAATCGCAGCTGTCCTTATTGACGACAGCGCCACCTTGAAGCGAGTTTATCATATGAACGGTTTTATTCAGCTTCAGGCGGAAAATCCAAAATATCCGCCAATGATTTTTGGCAGCAAAAATTGCGACGATGTCAGAATTTTGGGTTTGGCCGTTGCGGTATTAGGCAAAATAAAATAGTTGAATTTTAACGAGGTGGGAAATGAAAAAAATATTGAAATTCTTTTTATATTTTATAGGATTTTCTTTTATCATTGAATTTCCTCCACTTTTAATTTTGGTTTTTATATATTTTGGTTATAAATATTTGAACACTGAATATCCGAATACCTTTAGTATAAAAAAACGTATCTTTAATAAGGTTAGTCAGAAAAATAAAAATCGGAATATGGTAATTGAGCAAAATCAGTCAAATATACCCAAAGATTTATGTTTTTCGGTAGAGAATCGACGTATACCTTATGAAGAGCAAGCTAAAGACTTTGGATTTAAAGAACTACAAAAAATGGAATTTTTAAAAAATGTTCCCAAAAACACATTATCTGAATGGGCCAATTTATGCACAAAAAATACTGGTCGTTCATCTATTGGAATAGGTGAAATTAGAAGATATTTTCCTAAAATGACAAAAAAAGATGCATCATATTTAGAGTCATCTATCCAAAGCACATGTAGAACATATTGGGAGTTTGTTGATTTTAAAAAAGCAGGAGTTACACATTATATTTGGAAAGCAGATACAAATGATCAACATGCTCACTTAAATAATTTAGTTTGTCCAATAAACGAGCAAATACCCTGCGAAATAGTAAATGATCCTGATATACTCGGTTCAAGTTATCCGGGAGAGGGATATAGATGCCTTTGTTGGGCAATGCCAATATTGGATGAATCCGATGCCCCACCCGAGCCAATTAGATTGTATGAAAATGGAAATATAAAAAATATAAGCAAAAGCGAATTTATAAAAAAATGTCTTAACATTGAATAAAAATCGTTCGAAATCGTTTGTGTCAATTTTTATTCAAGTTTATTTTTCCCTCGAAAATCCCCCTATTTTATTGAAAGGTTTATTCAATCATCCTATTATGGAGTATAAATTATGGATTTCAAAGACCCTCAAAACAAAAAGCAACTGCAGAAAAATATAACTGCACTTATGAAAGAGTATTCCGACAAGTTAATTGCTATGTCAGAAAGCAATGATTATAAAAAATCAGCTCTTCTTTATTATTGGCTCCAAGATTATAAAAATATGTTAAATAGGGAAAATAAATTTTCCCCGAAATTTATGAAAAAATATTCCTGTGGAGATATCATAAACGTAAACTTCGGATTCCGCCCAGGTGCAGAAGAAGGCGGGCTCCATTATGCAGTTGTTTTAGATAATAACCCGCGTTCATCTGGGGTTGTCGCTGTGCTCCCGTTGCGATCAAGGAAAGAAAAAGATACTGTATTAAGACCGTTTGAGGTCGATTTAGGAAAAGTTCTATTTTCTCGTGTCGCCGCAAAAACGAATACTCTTATAGAAGAATATAAAATGATGGATATTGAATATAATTTGCGGCGTGAAAAATCTAATAAAGCTTTTGATAATTTATCAGACCAATTAAAACAATTAAAAGAAGAGCAATTAAACGACGCAGACCGTGATTTAAAAATAATTCCTTTGGAAACTAAGCTTTCTATTTTATCAAAAGAAAACAAAATTTTGAATTCTCAGATTTCAGCATTAGAATTAAAACGAGAACAGCTTAATAAGCATATCACCGCATTTAATAAAATGAGAAAAGGTAGTATAGCATTAATTTCACAAATAACAACAATCAGTAAAATGAGAATTATGGATCCGGTAAAGGAAACAAGTGTCCTGACAGGAATATCACTTCCTGAGCAAGCAATGAAAAAGATTTACGATAAACTTATTCCATTCATTTCCGGAAAAATCATCAGATAAGCGTATAAAATATTTGACAACAAGAAAATATATCTCTATAATGAAGATACTCAGGAGGATAAGACCTCCCTACAATTAGTACTGTGTGGCTTTAGCCACCTACACGAAAAAACCTCGTATCTTCATTGATGCGAGGTTTTTCGTTTATTTAACCATATAAAAACCGCCATCATACTCGCAATATGACGACGGTTTTCTGAAGCAGTACTCTAATATACTCTTCAGAATGGTAATATTACCCCCACGGGCTGATTACTTCTATATTATATCACAATCAGCTCTTGTTGTAGAAAGGAGCTGTTTTATTATGCTTAGAGTCGCTTTATACGGCCGATTTTCCTCGGATAATCAAAGAGAAGAATCTATCATGGCACAATTCCGTGATAGCGAGGAATACTGCCGAAAGAAAAATTATTGTATTGTCGCAAGGTATGCTGATGAAGCGAAATCAGGAACAACCACCGTCGGCCGCGACCGGTACAATCAAATGCTCGAAGATGCCCGCCGTGGTTTGTTTGATGTCATTGTATTCCACAAAGTCGACAGAAATGCACGAAATGAATTCGATTATTATATGACCAAGCACAAGCTTCAGCAGGTAGGTGTCAGATATGAATATTCCAAGCAGGACATCAATGCGACCACCCCGGAAGGGCAGATGATGGAGTCTATGCTCGTCGGCATGGCTGCTTATTATTCGCGGAATCTATCTAATGAAATAAAAAAAGGCCTGCGGGAAAATGTCCTGCAGGGCAAGCACGCCGGCGGTCCTGTTCCTTATGGCTTTTTAACCGATGAAAATAAAAAATATATCATCAATGAAAAAGAGGCCCCGGCTGTCCGGATGATATTTAATCTTTATGTCGCCGGTGTCCACTATGGGACGATCCGGAAAGAATTATTTAATGCCGGGTATCGAAACCGGGCAGGCCGGGAGTTCACGACCGCCGGTATTTATGAAATTCTCCGTAATAGAAAATACGCCGGCGATTTATATTTAGGGAGGACCCTATTCCGGAAAGGGAAGCGGAATTCCCACCGCACGAGCGATGATGTCCAGTATTATGAAAACGTGATTCCTGCGATTATTCCGAGAAGTCTTTTTATGGAGGTTCAATCAAAAATGGATAGAAACAAAAGAAGAACTGGTGCAGGGAATGCAAAAGCCGTATATGCGCTTTCCGGCCTTATCTTCTGCGGACGGTGCGGCTCCGCGATGGTCGCTCACTCGACAAAAAATAGTCGGGGAGTGAAAAATTATTATTACCGCTGTCCAAAGGGACGGCTTGTCGGCGAGGAAAAATGCCCTCAGAAGTTCGTGAACCGGGACAAAATCGAATCTGCCGTCTATAATCTGATTCGCGATACGTTCACTTCGCCCAATGCGCACGACCGGATAAAAGAAGTCATATCAAAAAATAAAATAAAAATAAATCCCGAGGACTACGCTGAGCAAATAAAAAGACTCAAGCAGCAAGAAGCCGCCGACGTCAGAAGCCTTGATCGTCTCTATGATATTTATATGGCCGAGCAGGAAGATGAGTTCACTATTTCAAAAATGAAAAAATTAAAAGAGGGAATCCTGCGGCTCCGCAGTCAAATTGAGGAGCTGGAAACCCGGCAGAAAATCGTGCAAGAAGAGAAGTTCGATATCGACCGAGTTATCGATACCTTCCAAAAGCAGCTCAAGCAAAAACAGAGTCCGGAATTTATTCAGACTCTGTTTCAGCTCGCCGTTAAATCGGTGACAATTTATCCCGATAAAATAAAAGTGGCGTTATTGGTGACCCAGGAGAGATTCGAACTCCCGACACCTTGATTCGTAGTCAAGTGCT